>JACCEA010891851.1_pt1 | contig 19430 bp, 19 predicted proteins | sample 7449851 | NCBI WGS metagenome assembly JACCEA01 (sample SAMN15323453, study PRJNA562643) | freshwater metagenome | isolation source: river surface water | place: USA:Blue River Watershed | collected 2017-08-18
GCATTTAGCGCTATGATAGGTATCAATAGGATTCCCTAGCGAGATTGCAAAAGGAGGCTGTGATGGACAACAAATATGCCTTAGGTAGTACTAAAGTCGCCACTGAGCATCATGAGACTGTGCATAAATCAAGTCACCCAGCGCAAACATGTAAATTTTGTGATGCGGCTGAATTAGTTTTTTGTCCCACCATGCAAGACTACAAATGTTCTCATTGTGATGAGTGGCAGATGAATGCCGGCAAAAGTTATGCCTTGGGTCGTAGTAGCGACTACTAAATCTTAGCCAAACATTTTCTTAGTGCTGTTGCTCTTGTTCTAGCTGATGCAGGTTTAATGCCCTCAACTTGGGCGCTTTAATGCTTGTCCAACCTACCACCAACAAAGTCATTACCCCACCAAACACTACTGACGGGACTAGCCCCATCAATCGTGCCGCAACCCCAGATTCAAATGCGCCCAATTCATTTGAAGAGCCAATAAACAAACCATTAATGGAAGCCACTCTGCCGCGCATACGATCCGGCGTAGCAAGCTGGATAATAGTGCTGCGCAATACGACAGAAATGCCATCGAGCATCCCGGAAATCATTAATATGGCTGCCGCAAACCAAAAGTCCTTGGTGAGTGCGAAAGCAATCATGCATAGTCCAAAGCCGGAAACCGCCCACAATAATCGTTGACCGGCATGTTCCCGTATCGGCTTATGGGCAAGATATAAGCTGGTCATAATCGCGCCCACTGCTGGCGCGGCGCGCAAAATCCCCAAGCCCTCAGGCCCTTGCAGATATATGTCATGAATAAAGGCAGGCAGCATCGCGACGGCACCCCCGAATAATACTGCGAACATATCTAGCGCAAGCGCACTCAAGACAATTTGATGATGAAATACAAAGCGCAGACCCTCAGCAATCCCTTTAAAAATTTCTGCCTCATGGCTAACTTTGGGGGTCTCAATCGCCAAGGTAAGCAGTGTCAGCGCAGCAGCTAGACCAAATCCCCCGGCGACTCGATAGGCAAACTCAATGCCCAGCCAACCTACCAATATCCCGCCTACAGCAGGACCCAAGACCAAGCCAATTTGAAATGCAGAGCTACCTAAGCTACTCGCCTCAGCAAACTGGTGTCGGGGCAATATTGCAGCAAACATAGCGCTATAAGAGGGTGCAATAAAAGCTCGCCCAAACCCGATTAAGACCACACAGCCATAAATCCACAGTGGCGCTTGAGTAATGTCGGCTAGTTGATTAACGCTTGCCAGTATCAATGAGCTAATTAACATAATCAGGCCTGATAGCACTGCAAAATTGCGTTTGGAATAGTGATCGACTGCATAACCAGCAAACAAAGCACTAGCGAAATAGGGAATAATTTCTGCCAAGCCAATTAAGCCCAGTGAAAGTGTGTCATGGGTGATTTGATATAAATGCCAACCCACGACCACCATCAAAATTTGATAGGACATGACGAGCATGCAGCGATAGCCGAGCAATTTAGCAAAGCGCGGATTACGGAGCGGGTGATGATGTGTTTGCATCGTCATCAAGAAACCGAAGCATCATTGATGGCACGGAAAGTCACCACCAAAACGTCGCGATAAGCTGGCAAATGACTATCTATTGGTAAGATTGGGGTCACACCATGCATAGAACGTTGATCATCCACGATGGCAACATCTAAAGGATTCGTCAGGGTGAAGCTATCCAAGGTGTTTTGTTGCAGGTCATGCATCGTCGTGGTGCCACTTGAGATATTCTCTCGCTTCACCATCATGACGCAGACAAAATCTACGCCATCACGATGCACCCCTTCAGGAGTCGGTTTAGCGACTTCGCTTAAATTCGCCTCAATACGAAACTGGTGTACTTCAATATGCCAGTTTTGACCAGGTTTAAGTTGGCTAAAAGTGTCACGACAAAAGCGCAGCGTCTGTTGCATGCTATGACTTTGTATGATGGCGGTTGGAATCGCTTCAAAATGTCGCGCTACGCCACCATTTAATTCGTTGTAATCGAGACTCTGATAGTGTGGTTGATGAGGCTCTAGCTTAATATCTGCCTCAGCAAACTTTGCCGACAATACGGCATAACGACGACGGCGGTAGCGCCCACCATCCGCCATGTATTGATCCAGAGGCATGCCATTCCAACTGTCCGCAAAAACTTCCCAGTCACTCAAGGCCAGTTCATCTTGGGCTAATAACCAAGCTTGTACAGTGGCGCTAGCACAAAAGCTAAAACCACGCTCACGCACTTCATTGAGCAAACTCTCGCGGGATTTAAGTAAATGTCTCAAGCCTATCCTTTGTGCATATTGCTTTAGTTATCGTCGCCCAAGCTGGCCAACAGATCCGCTTGATGCTCGGCAGACAAGGCATTAATTAACTCGTCCATATCACCTTCGGTAATGGCATCAATTTTGTAAAGCGTCAGATTAATACGATGATCGGTAATTCGACCCTGCGGATAATTGTAGGTACGAATACGCTCAGATCGATCGCCACTGCCTATCAAAGATTTTCGCTCACTGGCAATTTTGGATTGTTGTGCACGCACTTCTGCGTCCTTAATACGCGCCACTAAAACGCTCATCGCTTGCGCTTTATTTTTATGCTGACTGCGGTCATCCTGACATTCGACTACTATGCCGGTAGGTAAGTGAGTGATACGCACGGCAGAGTCAGTTTTATTAATGTGCTGACCACCTGCTCCGCTGGCACGGAAGGTATCGATACGGATTTCTGCTGGATTAATCACCACATCACTGACTTCATCCGCTTCAGGTAAAACCGCCACTGTACAGGCAGAAGTATGGATGCGTCCTTGCGTTTCCGTTTCAGGAACACGTTGCACTCGATGACCACCAGATTCAAATTTGAGTTTGGAATAGGCGCCATAGCCAATCACCTTGGCAATAATTTCTTTGTAACCACCTAGTTCGGATTCATTGGCTGACACCACCTCCACTTTCCAACCTTGTCGTTCGGCATAGCGCGAATACATGCGGAATAAATCCGCGGCAAATAAAGCCGATTCATCGCCACCTGTGCCAGCACGAATTTCCAGAAAGATATTGCGCTCATCATTAGGATCTTTGGGCAGCAATAGTTTCTGAAGATCAGCCTCGATTTGTTGCAAAGATTGTTTGCAGTTTTCGATTTCTTCTTGAGCAAACTCTTTCATCTCGGGATCAGACAACATCAGTTGAGCGTCCTGCATATCTTGCTCGTTTTTTTGAAAACGATGGAATTGCTCGACGATGGGGGTAATTTCGGCGTGCTCTTGCGAGAGCTTGCGGAAATTATCCATATTCTGAGTGGCGTTTTCGCTGCTCAGTAGACGATTTAGTTCGTCCAGTCTTTCGCCTAGGGTGGCGAGTTTTCTAATCATTGATGGTTTCATCGTGTTGCAATCACTTAAGTTGGTAGGGCTAAAAAAGAAAAGGAAGTAGCGTTGGAGTCGCTACAGTTGATAGAGTTGCCTGAGCAATGCTTCGAGTTGCTCATGCTCTCTACCTACGGAATGATTCAGGGCGTGGCTGGGCCCATGCAATAATTTTTTGGTTAGGGCATTGCTTAGTGCATCGAGCACTTCTGCTGGATCTGCGCCCTTGGCTAACATCTTACGTGCTTTTTCTAACTCGCTTTGACGGGTTTTTTCTGCCACATCACGCAAGGCTTTGATGGTGGGTACGGCTTCGCGTGTCTTGAGCCAATACATGAAATTTTCTACTCGTGCATGAATGATGGCTTCAGCTTCAATTGCAGCTTCTTGTCGATTCATCATGCCTTCATTGACCACCGCGGCGAGATCATCGACGGTATACAAATAAACATCATCGAGCTTTGCTACTTCGGGTTCAATATCTCTAGGGACGGCTAAATCCACCATAAACATGGGTTTGCGTTTGCGTTGTTTGATTGCACGTTCAACCATGCCTAATCCCACGATGGGTAATTGGCTGGCAGTGCTGGTAATGACAACGTCAAATTCAGCTAACTTATCTGGCAATTCTGACAGTAGTATCGCTTCGCCATGCATGCTGTCGGCCAGGCCTTGCCCGCGCTCCAAAGTACGATTGGCGATGGTCATCGACTTAGGTTGTTGTGCGGCAATATGTTCTGCGCACAGCGTGATCATCTCACCAGCGCCAATAAACAAAACGCGCTGTTGCTCCAAGTCGCCAAAAATGCGCTGTGCCAAGCGTACAGAGGCGGCCGCCATTGAAATAGAGCTAGCGCCAATATCTGTCGTCGTGCGCACCTCTTTTGCAACGGCAAAGGTGCGTTGGAAAAGTTTATGCAATATGCTTCCCAGAGTACCGGTCGTCTCAGCGATTTTGACGGCTTGTTTCATTTGTCCAAGAATTTGGGGCTCGCCTAACACCATCGAGTCTAGTCCTGAGGCAACTCGGAAAGCATGCTTAACGGTATCTTCGCTGGGCAATGTGTAGGTGTAGGGTTGTATCTTGTCGGTTTGCAGCTGATTGTATTGTGCCAGCCATTGTAAAGCGCGCTCTGGCTGGTCTGAATGGCAGTACAACTCGGTGCGGTTGCAGGTCGATAAAATGGCGGCCTCATGCACCCCGTGCGCGTTTAGATCGCGCAAAGCATGTGCCAATCGCTCAGGGCTAAACGCGATATGTTCGCGTATTGCGATGGGGGCAGTGGTGTGATTAACGCCGACAGTGAATAATTGCATGGCGTAATTTTCCTGCATACGCGCCCTTTACGCAATAAATTCTCTGTCAATCTGCGCTTAATTCTTGCTAGAATAAGCTTTTTTCGTTTTGAAATTTTCGCATTATTTTTTTCAGAATTTATTTTAGGATTAATTTTTTAGAATCATGGCTAAACAATTCAGAATTGCCCCAAGTATTTTGTCAGCAAACTTTGCTAAGCTCGGTCAGGAAATTACCGATGTGATCGCTTCTGGTACCGATATCGTGCACTTCGATGTGATGGACAATCACTATGTGCCCAACCTGACCATCGGTCCATTGGTCTGTGAGGCGATTCGCCCAGTGACAGATGCCATCATTGATGTGCATTTGATGGTGAAGCCAGTTGATCGCATTATTCCTGACTTTGCTAAAGCAGGCGCCAATTTCATTACTTTCCATCCAGAGGCTTCTGAGCACATCGATCGCAGCTTGTCTTTGGTGCGTGATCATGGCTGTAAATCTGGCTTGGTATTTAACCCTGCTACGCCTTTGCATTACTTAGACCATGTGATGGATAAAGTGGATATGGTGTTATTGATGTCCGTCAACCCTGGCTTTGGCGGTCAGAAATTTATTCCTGAAACACTCAACAAGCTGCGTGCAGCTCGCGCTAAGATCGATGCATATACTGCAAAAACCGGCCGTGAAATTTGGCTTGAAGTGGATGGTGGCGTGAATGCAGCGAATATTGCTGAGATTGCCAAAGCAGGCGCTGATACTTTTGTGGCTGGTTCTGCCGTGTTTGGTGCAGGAAAAGATAGCGATCCTAATCGCTATAACACCATCGTGTCGCAACTTCGCGCTGAATTGGCGAAAGTCTAATCGTGCTGATTCATTCCTTGTCATACAAACTTCGATTCAGTTGGCGATGGTGGGACTAGTCTCACCGCTTGCCTTTGGCGCATGGCTTAACTGCGTCTCACTACTCGAATAAAGCTTGGAATGAATCATGTCACCACTCATTAGTCAGCAACAATTTGATGCCCTGCAAGCGCAGGGATTTAACCGTATCCCACTGGTCATTGAGACCTTTGCGGATCTTGATACGCCACTCTCTCTCTATCTAAAACTTGCTAACCAGCCCTATTCCTATTTGTTGGAATCGGTGCAAGGGGGTGAGCGTTTTGGCCGCTATTCGATTATTGGACTGCCAGCGACTACTAGAATTGAAGCCCGTGGGCGCAACGTCCAAGTGTTGGTAGATAACGCTGTGGTGGAGTCGGTGCAGGATGTAAATCCTCTCGATTTTATTCACGCCTACCAATTACGTTTCAAAGTACCAGAGGCGCAAGCTGGCTTGCCACGCTTTACTGGCGGCCTAGCCGGCTATTTTGGCTATGACACAGTGCGCTATATCGAGCGCCGTCTAGAGCATGCTCATCAGCCTGATCAACTTCAAGTCCCAGATATTTTGATGATGTTGTCCGAGCAAATTGCCGTAGTAGATAACTTGTCGGGCAAACTCTATTTCATCGTATATGCCGATTCTAGCCAGCCACAAGCCTATGATAAGGCCAAACAGCGTCTGCAAGCACTGATGCAACGGTTGCAGGCAACGGTAAAAATCCCGCCGTCTAAATCGGTGCCTACTGCCCCGGCTAAATCAGAGTTTGGAGAGCAAGCATTTAAAGCCGCGGTTGAGCGCGCCAAGCAATACATTTTCGAGGGCGATATCATGCAGGTGGTGTTATCACAACGCATGTCGCAGCCGTTTAACGCGGAACCCTTGAATCTATATCGTGCCCTACGCAGCTTAAACCCATCCCCCTATATGTTCTATTACCATATGGGAGACCATTATGTGGTCGGTGCTTCGCCTGAAATCTTAGTGAGATTAGAGCAGGATACCGTTACCGCCAGACCGATTGCTGGGACACGTCCACGAGGTCAAACACGCGAGCAAGATATTGCCCTAGCAGAAGAACTATTAGCCGATCCAAAAGAGCGAGCAGAGCATGTGCAATTGATGGATTTGGGACGCAACGACGTGGGTCGTGTGGCGCAAACAGGCAGCGTTAAAGTGACCGATAATATGGTCATCGAGCGCTACTCTCATGTGATGCATATTGTGTCGAATGTCGAGGGTAAATTAAAACCTGGGATGCATGCGATGGATGTATTGAAAGCCACTTTCCCCGCAGGCACCGTGAGTGGTGCTCCCAAAGTGCGGGCGATGGAGATTATTGATGAGCTCGAGCCAAGCAAACGTGGTATCTATGCTGGCGCAGTTGGTTATCTTGGTTTTAATGGGGATATGGATGTAGCGATTGCTATTCGTACCGCCGTCATTAAAGACAAAACACTCTATGTACAAGCTGGTGCTGGGATTGTGGCAGACTCTGTACCCGAGAGCGAATGGATGGAAACACAAAATAAGGCGCGTGCTGTACTGCGTGCTTCAGAGTTGGTCCATCAGGGTTTGGATACCCAGATTGAGACAAAGGAATAAGCCATGTTATTGATGATAGACAACTACGATTCCTTTACCTACAACTTGGTGCAATATTTGGCTGAGCTGGGACAAGATGTGCAGGTCTACCGCAATGATGAAATTGATTTGGCCAAAGTACATGCGCTCAAGCCACGTCATATCGTTATTTCACCTGGTCCTTGTACGCCAAATGAGGCAGGTATTTCTGTACCATTAATTCATGAGTTTGCTGGCAAAATTCCATTGCTTGGGGTGTGCTTGGGTCACCAAAGTATTGGTCAGGCTTTTGGCGGAAAAATTATCCATGCCAAACAACTGATGCATGGAAAAACCTCGCTGATTCACCATAAAAATATCGGGGTGTTCAAAGACCTGCCCAATCCTTACACCGCAACGCGCTATCACTCCTTGGTGATTGAGCGTGAAAGCTTACCCGATTGTCTTGAAATTACTGCTTGGACAGACGATGGAGAGATTATGGGAGTGAGACACAAGACGCTCGCAGTAGAGGGTGTACAGTTCCACCCAGAGTCCATCTTGACCGAATACGGGCACGAGTTGCTCGATAATTTTCTCAAGGCTTACTAGATGTCATACGCGTCCACACTGAATCAACTGATTGCGAAGCAAGATTTAGCGCAAGTTGAGATGCTCAATTTGATGCGTCAAGTGATGACGGGTGAACTCACGCCTGCGCAAATCGCAGCTCTGTTAATCGCACTTCGCATCAAAGGTGAGACAGTCGATGAAATCGCTGCTGCTGCCATGGTGATGCGTGAGCTTTCTAGTCACGTGAATGTGCCACAGCATGAGCATTTGATTGATACCTGTGGTACTGGGGGTGATGGCAATCAAACTTTTAATGTTTCTACTGCATGCGCATTTGTTGCCGCTGCAGCGGGTGCAAAAGTGGCTAAGCATGGTGGGCGCTCTGTATCTTCCACCAGCGGAAGTGCCGATGTATTAGAGGCGCTTGGGGTGAATGTCGGTTTACAGTCTGAGCAAGTGGCAATTTGCGTAGATCAAATTGGCATAGGTTTTATGTTTGCACCTAATCATCACAGTGCGATGAAATATGCTGCGCCAGTAAGACGAGAGTTGGGCGTGCGTACCCTGTTCAATTTACTCGGCCCTTTGACCAATCCAGCCAATGCGAAACGCCAAGTGATGGGGGTGTTCTCTCGTGAGCTGACACTCAAGCTTGCGCAAGTGTTGCAACAACTGGGCGCTGAGCAAGTGATGGTGGTGCATGGTGCGGATGGGATGGATGAGATTTCCTTTAGTGGCGACACTTATGTCGCAGAATTGCGTGATGGAAAAATCCGCGAATACACTCTAAATCCGCAGCAATTTGATATGCCCGTTCATCAACTGGCACAAATTCAAATTGCCGATGCAACCAGCTCCAAGCAAATGTTGTTGAGCGTTTTGCAGGGCGAGCAAACGCCTGCAAGAGACATTGTTTTGCTCAATGCCGGTGCGGCTATTTATGTGAGTGGCTTGGCTGCAGATTTGGCGGCTGGCATACAGCGTGCTGCGCAGGTGATAGACGCTGGTCTTGCACTAGAAAAGCTACAGGCTTTGGTGGCACTCTCCCAATCGCTAGCGTCCAATACAAAGTCCGCCTAAGTCAGTTTTTAACTTATTCAACCATAGCAGAAAATTATGTCCGACATCCTCAACAAAATCTTAGATACCAAGCGTGCTGAAGTAGCGCAAGCGAAGCAGCAAAAATCTATGAGCGATTTACACGCTGAAATTGCTGCACAATCGCCGGCCAGAGATTTTGTGGGCAGCATACGCGCAAAGATTGCTCAAGGTTTGCCGGCTGTGATTGCTGAAATTAAAAAAGCCAGCCCATCCAAAGGGGTGATACGTGCAGATTTTCACCCAGCGCAAATTGCACAAAGTTATCAGCAAGGCGGCGCTGCATGTTTGTCGGTATTGACCGATCAAGAGTATTTCCAAGGCAGCCCAGATTATCTTAAACAAGCCAGAGCTGCTTGTGCTTTGCCGGTATTGCGTAAAGATTTTATGATAGATGAGTACCAAGTGGCCGAAGCAAGAGCGATGGGAGCAGATTGTATTTTATTAATTGCTGCCGCATTACCTCTGGCGCAGATGCAAGCGCTAGAAGCCGCCGCACAAGCTCTCGGTTTGGCAGTATTGGTCGAAGTGCATAATGCTGAAGAATTGGACATGGCTTTGCAACTCAATACGCCATTGTTAGGCATCAATAATCGCAACCTGCGCACCTTTGAAGTCAGTTTGCAAACCACTTTAGATTTATTGCCGCGTATTCCACAGTCACGTATTGTAGTGACAGAGTCCGGAATATTTACTGCACAAGATGTCGCTTTGATGCGTCAGCACGCGGTACATACTTTCTTGGTAGGTGAGGCGTTTATGCGTCAAGCAGAACCCGGCGCTGAATTGGCCAAGGTATTCAGTCTGTAATCAGGAGCTGAGATGAGTAAACTGCAACAGTTTTTAGCCATGCGTCCACGTCGTATGCGTCGTGACGATTTCTCTCGTCGTTTAATGCGCGAGCATAGATTGTCAGTGGATGATTTAATCTATCCAGTGTTTGTACTGAGCGGTGAAAAACGTGTGGAAGACGTGGCTTCCATGCCAGGTGTGCAGAGACAGAGTATCGATGTATTACTCAAGACAGCTCAACAATGTGTGCAACTGGGGATTCCTGCTATCGCTCTTTTTCCTGTGGTAGAGGCCGAATTTAAGTCACTCGATGCGCAAGAGGCATTTAATCCTGTCGGCTTGGTACCTACCGCCGTGCGTGCCCTTAAGCAAGCCTATCCAGACTTGGGCGTGATTACAGATATCGCCCTTGACCCTTATACCACCCATGGCCAAGATGGACTGATTGATGATCAGGGTTATGTCCTCAATGATGAAACCGTAGCTGTACTGATTCGACAAGCCTTATGTCATGCCGAAGCGGGTGTAGATATTGTGGCCCCCTCAGACATGATGGATGGCCGTATAGGCGCTATTCGCGATGCCCTAGAAGAAAGCGGTTTTATTCACACTCGTATCTTGGCGTATTCGGCTAAGTATGCCTCCAGCTTCTATGGACCTTTTAGAGATGCTGTGGGCTCTGCAGCGAATCTTGGTGGCGGCAACAAATACACTTACCAAATGGATCCAGCCAATAGTGATGAAGCATTGCGCGAGGTAGCGTTGGATATTGAAGAGGGTGCTGATATGGTGATGGTCAAACCCGGTATGCCTTATTTGGACATCGTGCGTCGCGTTAAACAGGAATTTGGTTTACCCACTTTTGCCTATCATGTGAGTGGCGAATATGCCATGTTAAAAGCTGCTGCGCAAAACGGCTGGTTGAATGAACAAGCTTGTGTGATGGAAGCAATGCTGAGTTTTAAACGCGCGGGTGCTGATGCAATATTGACCTATTACGCGATGGATATCGCGCGTTGGTTGCAGGCAGAGCAGTCGGCTAAGTAATCGCTGATATCGCAAGCAGGGCTTGTAAGCCTTGCATGTCTACTCGGTCAGCACTTTGGCCATTAGCCGGGTGTTTAGTGGCGAAGCGCATATCGTCATACTCAAATACACTCAGTTTGATGGCACCATGAGGACCTTCCAAGGTAAAGGTGGGCACCTTTAATCGTTCGGCATTTTTCTTGTCATTGGCACGTCTGTCTCTTACCCGAAAAGACTTATCTCCAGACTGATAGGGGATTTGCTGGTTAAGCAAAAAAATCTCCACATCTTTTGCGCTGTCAGCAAACAAATGAATATGCGTTTCAGAGTACTGCCCTGCGGTCCCATCAAGGACTGGGCCAGTCAGGTGGGGATTAAATCTTTCGAATAATTGCATGACTTTAAGAGCATCCTCACGTAACTCACGCAACAATCCCGGTTGTTCTTCGCTCAAGTATAAAGCCTGATACAAACGAATTTCGTCTTCAATTTCGCTATTCGACGGCAAACAAAATGCGTCGGTCACGCCAAGTTGCCGCCCAGCCTTTTTCTTGGCATAGGCAAAATCGGCAACTCCATCTTCCACCATCATGCGGGCGGCAGCTTGGGCAATCACTTGGCGCAACTGTAGGGCGCGAAATTCTTTACTCATGATGCAGTTCTCATGGGATTAGTACAACTGATTGCTATCAGTGGGTTCGCTGATATTAGCCTTTATCGGGCCGTGATCATCCTTATCTTTATCTGAAGGTGGATACTCCTCATAGAAGTATTCATACAGACCACCCTCATTATCATTGGCACGACGGCCGTTAGACAGATTGATTTTAATTTGAGTGACACCGTCTGGCATACTCGGAATTTCTTGTGCTATGTCTTTCAGAGCTGTCGCCATATAGTTGATCCAAATAGGCAAAGCAGCCGATCCCCCCGTCTCGCTACCGAGTGTTCTCGGTTGGTCATACCCCATCCATACCACCGCAACATGTTTTGGGTTGTAGCCAGCAAACCAAGCGTCAACGTGATTATTGGTCGTGCCGGTTTTTCCAGCCAAATCAAATCGACCCAGCTGACTCGCTTTGGCGGCAGTACCAATGCGGGTTACATCACGCATCATGGAGGTCATGATAAAGGCGTTACGTTCATCAATCGCGCGTTCTGCATTTTCTCCTACGCGAGTAATCTGCGCCGTTTCAATGACTTTGCCGTGGCTGTCAGTAATTTTGCTAATTAAATAAGGTTTGATGCGATAACCACCATTAGAAAATACCGCATAAGCTTCCGCCATTTTCCATACAGTGACAGAACCAGCCCCCAAGGCAAGGGTGAGATAGGGCGGATGATCTTTTTCCGCAAAGCCAAATTGGGTAATGAAATTCTGAGCGTATTCCACACCTATGGCATTTAAAAGCCGAATCGATACCATATTTTTAGACTTGGTCAGCGCAGTCCGCAAGCGCATAGGCCCTTCATATTTGCCATCAAAGTTGTGCGGATTCCAATCTTCGCCACTACCAGTCAACTGCGCACTAAATGAAATCGGCTCATCTTCAAAAACGCTAGCCGGGCTATAACCCTTCTCCAATGCCGCTGAATAGATAAATGGTTTAAAGCTAGAGCCGGGCTGACGCCATGCTTGAGTGACATGGTTGAATTTATTACGACTAAAATTAAATCCACCGACCAAAGCTTTAATCGCACCGTCATTCGAGTCTAAAGCCACAATGGCAGACTCAACTTGTGGAAGCTGGCTGACTTTCCAACCTGTATCAGTTTGCAGAATACGGATAATCGAGCCCACTTTGACACGCAGTTTAGCTGGGATTTTGCTTGGATCTTTGCTGTTCAATTGAGACTGAATCATGGCTAAATCAGGGCCTTCAATCTTGATATCCTCGCCCGAAGCGCTATGCACTTGTATCGCATTTTTACTTATCTTGGTGACCACCGCAGGCGTCAATCCATTAAAGCTCTCAAACTCATCTAGCGCTTCTTCCATGTTTTTGATCGCATCTGATCCGCTCATATCTTTTTCTGCGAGTTGTTTTTCTGGGCCGCGGAAACCATGGCGTTGATCATAATCCAGTACACCTTGCATCAGTGCTTTGTTGGCCGCTTGTTGGTCATCCTTAGAAATCGTGGTGTAGACATTCATGCCACTGCTGTAAATACTGTCTTTATAGCGCTCAAACATCACTTGGCGCACCATTTCTCCCACATAATCGGCCGCAAATTCTCTAGTTTCGCGCGCGGATTTAAAGTGCAGAGGCGTTGCCAAAGCTTTTTCATATTGCGCTTCAGTAATGAATTTGTAGCGCTTCATATTAGCCAATACTTGACGCTGACGAGAAATCGCACGTTTTGGATATTGGAAAGGATTGTAGTTAGTGGGAGCTTTAGGCAAACCAGCGAGTACAGCAATCTCGGCAAGATTCAGTTTGTTTAAGGGCTTACCAAAATAGATTTGTGCCGCAGCGGCAAAGCCATAAGAGCGTTGACCCAAGAAAATCTGATTGATATACAGCTCAAGAATCTGCTCTTTGTTTAAGCTATGCTCAATTTTAATCGCCAGCAAGGCTTCGTTGATTTTGCGCTTAAAACTTCGCTCATTGGACAGATAGAAATTACGCGCAACCTGCATCGTAATGGTACTTGCCCCTTCTTTAGAACCACCCAAAATATTGTTGACTGCAGCGCGCAGAATGCCCTTGGTATCCACGCCGCCATGCTTATAAAAGCGGACATCCTCAATCGCCAAAATGGCATTTTGCATATCTTTGGGCGTGTCTTTGATTTTGATAAAGTCGCGTCTCTCTTCGCCGTATTCGGCCAGCAAATAGTTATCTGCCGACCAAACGCGCAGGGGTTGCTTGGGTCGATAGTTGGTGAGTGCGTCCAGTGAGGGGAGCTCAGGATAGATGAGCGCTGCAGCCAGTCCTACCAAAGAGGTGAAAATTAATAACCCGCTGAGCACCAGAACGGCTAGCGATAGAAACATACGGTTAGAGGACATGGGTAATCTCTAAAGAAGACAAATGAGCACATTATAATTGCCAAACTTGCTTGGCATAAGGGGCTTGTCTGACTTTTGCCTCGCTTTGGCTTAAAATAGCAGCTAATAAACGCAATGGGGTTAGCGTGGTGACGAATATCATTTTTGTTGGCTTAATGGGGGCGGGGAAGACCACTGTCGGTCGTGCGCTTGCCAAAAACCTCAAAAAAACTTTTTATGATACTGACCTGGAAATTGAAAAGAGAACCGGAGTAAAAATCCCGACGATTTTTGAGATGGAAGGGGAAGCAGGGTTCAGAAAACGCGAAAGCGCGGTATTAGACGAATTGACGGGGCTGAGCAATGTGGTTTTGGCCACCGGTGGCGGCGCTGTTTTAGACGAGAAAAATCGAAGTTTGATGAAAACACGGGGCATTGTGGTGTATTTGCGTGCGGACATTCATGATTTATATCTTCGAACCCGTCATGACAGAAATCGCCCGCTACTGCAAACCGCTGACCCACAATCCAAGTTGCGCGAGTTATTTGCTATCCGTGACCCTTTATATCGTGAAGTGGCAGATATTGTGGTGGATACTGGCAGTCAGCCAGTGGCCAATATTGTTGGAAAAATTCAAACATTAATTGCTAAAAAAATTTCTGAGAAAGCGACAACTGACAGCTTATGAGCACGATGCAAACACTACAAGTTGAATTGGCAGAACGCAGTTATCCCATTCACATTGGCAATAATTTGTTGGGCCAAGCAGGGCTTATCACGCCGCATTTAAAACGTAAACAAGTGGCAGTGGTTACCAATACCACAGTTGCCCCGCTCTATTTGGATAAGCTAACTAGCACATTGCAATCCGCGGGCGTAAGTGTGATTCCCGTTATCTTGCCGGATGGCGAAGCTTATAAAAATGGCGAGACTCTCAATCTCATTTATGACGCGCTATTGCAACATCGTTGTGAGCGTTCTACCACTCTGATTGCTTTGGGTGGGGGTGTCATCGGTGACATGACTGGCTACGCAGCCGCCACCTATTTGCGTGGTGTGCCTTTTATTCAGATTCCCACCACATTGTTATCCCAGGTAGATTCCTCAGTTGGCGGAAAAACGGGCATTAATCACCCTTTGGGTAAAAATATGATAGGGGCTTTTTATCAGCCACAGCTGGTGTTGGCTGATATCGATACCCTCAAAACTTTGCCCGCACGTGAGCTTTCTGCCGGTGTTGCAGAAGTGATTAAATACGGGCTCATCCGTGACCAAGACTTTTTCGATTGGCTAGAAGCCAATATGGCTGCCTTGATGTCATTGGACCCGGCAGTGACGTCACAGGCAATTTACCGTTCCTGTTTAAACAAGGCCCAAGTAGTTGCCGCGGATGAGCATGAAAATGGTGAGCGTGCGACCTTGAATCTTGGACATACCTTCGGGCATGCAATTGAGAATGGGATGGGTTATGGTGTTTGGTTACATGGTGAAGCAGTCGCGGCGGGGACTATGCTTGCTGCCGACTTATCTCAACGTATGGGGTGGTTGAATGCGCAACAAGTCGAGCGTATGGAGGCCATTTTTAAGGCTGCCAACCTGCCTCTGCAAGCACCGAAGCTTGGCGCAGATAAATATTTAGATCTGATGGGTCTAGATAAAAAAGTCGTGGATGGCAAGATACGCCTAGTGCTGCAACAAGGCATAGGCAAGTCTGTGGTGACCAGTGATTATGACCCTGCACTGCTCAGACAAACATTAGAAGCGATTGCATAGGTTCGTATAAGATGAGCTTAGCTAAATACGCCGCCCTCTCTCAACATAGCCGTGGTCGCCGGCATCCAGAGCCTGATCCGCAAGGCCGAGATCAATATCAGCGTGACCGTGACCGCATTATTCACTCAAGTGCTTTCCGTCGTTTGGAATACAAAACCCAAGTATTTGTGAATCATGAGGGAGATTTATTCCGTACCCGTCTCACGCACAGTCTCGAAGTCGCACAAATTGGCCGCGCAATTGCTCGCAATCTTGCCCTGCACGAGGATTTGGTTGAGGGGATTTCGTTGGCCCATGATTTGGGACATACCCCGTTTGGCCATGCTGGCCAGGATGCGCTGAATGAATGTATGCGCGATTATGGTGGTTTCGAGCACAATTTGCAGTCACTCAGAGTGGTCGATTTGTTAGAGCAGCGTTATGCAGAGTTTGATGGGCTCAACCTGACCTTTGAAATGCGCGAGGGCATACTCAAGCACTGTTCATTGAACAATGCCAAACAGCTAGGCGATGTGGGTGAGCGTTTTATCCTCAAGCAGCAACCATCCTTAGAGGCCCAAGTGACGAATTTGGCGGACGAGATAGCCTATAACAACCATGACGTTGATGATGGCTTGCGTTCTGGTCTGATTACCTTGGAGCAATTAAAACAGGTCAGTTTGTTCGGAGACAATCTGGCGCAAGTTCAACAACGTTACCCAGACTTACAAGGACGCCGGCTGATTCATGAAACCGTTAGACGCATGATCAATGCCCAAATTGTGGATCTTTGCCAACAAAGCCAAGCCAATATTGATCGTGTCAGTCCGCAGAATATCGATGAAGTGCGTCAACAAGGCCGTTTGATAGGCTTCAGCCCAGCCATGGCCGAGCAACAAATCGAATTAAAGCGCTTTTTGCATAAGAATCTTTACCAGCACTATCGTGTGAACCGTATGAGTGCAAAAGCTAAGCGCATTGTGCGTTCATTGTTTGAAGCTTTTATCCAAGAGCCCGACCTCATGCCCAATGAGTACCAAGATCGCGCAAAACAAGACCAAACGCACGCTTTGGCCCGTGCAGTTGCCGATTATGTGGCTGGAATGACCGATAGGTATGCTATCCGAGAGTATCAGAGATTGTTTACCGTGGAAGAGAGAGAGCTGTAGAGATACGTTATATATATAAGGCAAATAATCTCGACAATTTCCCCATATTTCGTACTTTATTCACCTCTCTGTTGTTTTTTTGCAACAAAACAACACCTGTTGGAAAAAACACACAATTTTTACTTGCTAAGGTCAAAACGACTTTGGCATACTTGCAACACCTTGCTAAAAGGCATTTGTCTTTAGTGAGTTTTAAATTCAAACGAATTAGGAGAATTTCATGAACAAGAAATTAGGTTTGGCAGTTGCTGGTGCTGTTTTGGCACTTTCTTCTGCAGCTCAAGCTGGTATCACAATTCCAGCTGGTGATTGGACTTTGGACATTGGCGGTAACGTTAATGCTTACTATACAAATACTACGTTGAGTGGCGATAAGGGTGCTGGCCGAGGCGGTTACTTTGGTGCTTTCGGTACAGCAAACTCAACTGGCAATAACGCTGAACAGAACATAACAACAGGTTTGTTGCCTACTGTATTGTCAGTTTCTGGTAAAACTCGTCAAAATGATTTGGATGTTGCATTTACAATCAGTATCCAGCCTGGGGTATCAACACAACAATCTGGTATTCAGGGTGGTGGTGTAGGTGCAGCAAACTCTCAATCTCAAGAAAATCGTCAAGCGTTCTTAACATTTGGTGATGCATCTTGGGGTTCTGTGAAGCTAGGTAAGGATTTAGGTATCTATGCTTCTGATGCTATCTTGAACGATATGACATTGTTAGGCGTTGGTGCTGGTGCTGGTGGTTTGGCTGGTAATACAACTACTTTAGGCCGTATTGGTACAGGTTTCCAATATGCTGACTGGATTGCTCAAGTTGCATACACAACTCCAAACTTCAATGGCTTACAAGCTACCATCGGTTTAACACAAGCATGGAATGCACGTGACTTGTTGACAGGCGATGCTCTTTCAGCTGCAAGTGCTATTAGTACTGGCCGTGGTGGTTCACGTCCTGCCGTTGAAGGTAAAGCTTCTTACTCATGGGCTGGTGATTTCTCAGGTAAAGTTTGGACATCCTTCAAAACACAAAAAGTTCGTGATTTAGCTACTGTAGTTGGTACTAATGATCCTGTGGCTTTAGATAAAGATCAAACTGCAACAGCTTATGACTTAGGTGCTACAGTTGGCTACGGTAACTTGAATTTAGTTGGCTATATGTTCAAAGGTACTGGTGCAGGTTCAACAATGTGGTTAGTAGATGGTTTTGATGCTACTGGTAAAAAACGTGACTCTAACGGTTACTACATGCAAGCTACTTATGTGATTCCAACCAATACTAAATTGGGTATGAGCTATGGTAGAACAACTTTGCAAAACAATAGTGGATCAGATGTCTTGACTTCTGATATCAAAGACTCTATGTGGACAATTGGTGCTTACCACCCACTGACAAAGTCTTTGAATTTAGTTGCAGAATACTCACAAGTTCAACAAGAGTATGGCAATACCGAAGCTAAGGCTAAAACAGTATCTGCTGGCGCGATCTTGTTCTTCTAAGAATCAACGCTCAGTTTGATATACTAAACGGCATCTTAGGATGCCGTTTTTTTTGGAATAAGTTCTAGAGAGAGATTCATGAAACAAACGATTCAATATTTTTTATTAGCTTTATCTCTTGGCGCTTGTCAGCAGTTACTGCATGGACAACAGCAACCAGTGAGAACTAAGCCCAATGGGGATTACGTAGTTGGATGTGGAGGCGCAGTTGAAACATGGGCTAGCTGTAATTATAAAGCGATGAGTACATGCCCTAAAGGTTACGATGCAATTGCTAAGGAAGAAAGTAGTACTGGCACAGTTCGTGAACTGACTTTTAGATGTAGAAAGTAATTAATATTGTTTTAACTAATTACTCAGATGTTAATCTTGTCTTAGCCAAATCTCTCTGAGCCTTAACCAGTTTATCACGTGCTTTTTGTTGTTTTTGACGGGTTCGTTCAGCCTTTAAGGCTTTCGCAGTCATGTCTTTAGCCTTTTTTAGGCTATTAATCCTAGCTTTCTCTGCCGTCAGTGGTTGTATTGTTTTAATTTCATGTATTCGCATAAGGTATTTATTTGGAAAGTCGTTTTGAAACGACTTTTGAGGTGATTTCTAGGATTAACGGCGTCTTAGATTGATGCTAGGCGTGGCTAAATGCGAGATTATTTGAAATGAAATACGCACTAGCAGAGCGTAAATAAAATTGCTTTTACGTTTGCTAGTGCGTTTTTATAAAAGTCGTGTGGAAACGACTTTTACTGATATGTTACTTAAGTAACGGTTGGCTAGTGTCAAAAGAATTGACGCTCAAACTAGAGGCGTCTAGTAACTAGACGGTTCAATTTAATAAAGCAAAGGTGCTTTCGCACCCTTGCTCATTTAATTAGTTGTAGTGAATCTTCTGAATGCGCCCAGCATTGTGATTGCGCTGGATATCACTGAGTGTATCAAAGTACTTACGCATATCACTCATACTTTGTTTTGTTTGTAACTGACCTAATACATAGCTATCTTTAAGAGTAATATTTTCTTGTACCAAAATCTGCTGCGCACGAAACAAGAAATCATCTGCTGTGATTAGTCCAAAATCCAGTAACTGAAAACGAGAGCGAACTGCTTTCTCAATCTTCATAAAGTCATTGGCTGTCGCAATCACAATCACTTTGTCATTGAATTTGTCCATCGTTTGCCAAAGTGCCGACAAACTATTCTTTACCCTATCCAGCTCATCAAAAATTACATACTGATATTTTTGATCAGACCACCCAAAATTATTAATCGTACTTAACCGATTTATCGCATCAGCCACATCAAAATTTTCTTCACCGATTAAGTGAACTGTATTTGGGGTAAAGCCTTCAATTAGTGAAGGTAATAAGTGTGCTGCTGTACTTTTCCCTGTGCCATTTGTACCAACA
>JACCEA010580856.1_pt1 | contig 19425 bp, 18 predicted proteins | sample 7449851 | NCBI WGS metagenome assembly JACCEA01 (sample SAMN15323453, study PRJNA562643) | freshwater metagenome | isolation source: river surface water | place: USA:Blue River Watershed | collected 2017-08-18
CCTGACTTCATGCCTGGTGACACCGTTATCGTTAGCGTTAACGTGGTTGAAGGTACACGCAAGCGTGTGCAGGCTTATGAAGGCGTTGTGATTGCCAAGCGCAATCGCGGCTTGAACAGTGGTTTCAGCGGTCGCAAAATGGCGAGGGGGGAAGGCGTGGGGCGTACGTTCCGAACATACAGCCCCTTGATTGCCAGCATTGAAGTCAAACGTCGTGGTGATGTTCGCCGCGCCAAGTTGTACTATTTGCGTGATCGTAGCGGCAAGTCTGCACGTATCAAAGAAAAGTTGCCACAACGCGCTGTTAAAACTGCAGCTGCTGCGTAAAGCAATTTGGAGGGTTCTTCGGAGCCCTCATGAAAAAACCGCCAAGGCTTGCGCCAAGGCGGTTTTTTTACGCCCCTGCGGAGCAGGGGCGTGGGGTGGGGGAATTAACCGCGCGTCACTTTCAACACTTTGGCGCCAGTGCGCTTGGGTGCCGCATGGCCGCCGGCATTGTGTGGCTTGAAATTACCTGCGCCAACGACCTTGGGGCCACGAGCGAAGCGATCGCCTGCGCCGCCACGTGCATTGTCGCGGCCGCCAGGTGCGCGGGGTGCACGGCTGTCGCGGTTGTCACGCGCTTCAAAGCGGTCACCACCACGGTTGTCAGGGCGCTGATCGCCGCGAGGCTCAAAGCGACCTTCGCCACCGCGAGGTGCAAAGCTGCGTTGTTCGCCGCGGAAATCGCCGCGTGGTTCGAATCGACCTTCAGGGCGGAAATCACCGCGACCTTCAGGACGACCTTCAAAACGAGGAGCAGGTGCGCCACGGTTCTCGAAACGATCGCCACGGCCTTCGAATCGGTCACCGCCACGGTTGCCTTCAAAGCGAGGCGCGCCGCGTGATTCAAAACGGTCACCACCGCGGTTGCCGCCAAAGCCGCCACCACCACCGAACGGACGGCCACGGCCACCACGGTCGCCGCGGTCATTGCCACCACGGCCGCCTGGACGGCTTTCGGGGAAGTTTTGTTTGGGTTCCATGCCCGGAATGACTTCAGCTTTGAACGGTTGACGGCTGTAGGCCTCAATGTCCAAAATTTTGCGGCGATCACGAATTTCAGCGAAAGTAATGGCCAAACCATCGCGACCTGCACGGCCTGTACGGCCAATGCGGTGGGTGTAATCTTCGGCTTTCATAGGTAGGCCAAAGTTGAACACGTGCGTAATAGTGGGGACGTCAATACCGCGGGCTGCCACGTCGGTGGCCACCAAGATTTGCACTTGTCCATTGCGCAGTGCCATCAAGCGGCGATTGCGCAAACCTTGGCTCAAAGCGCCGTGCAATGCGACAGCATCAAAGCCGTCTTGTTGCAGGTCTGCTGCCAAACCATCGCACTCAATTTGCGTGCTGGCAAACACAATTGCTTGGTTGATGGATGCGTCACGCAACCAATGGTCGAGCAGCTTGCGCTTGTGTTGCGCGTTGTCGGCCCAGAACAAAACTTGCTTGATGTTGCTGTGTTTTTCTTGGGGTGAGTCGATCTGAATTTTTTGAACAGATGAGCCGCCGTCGTGCATGACGCGCATGGCCAGCTGCTGAATACGTGGTGCAAACGTGGCGCTGAACATCATGGTTTGTTGACGCTGGCTGGTCATTTGGTTGATGTCGGCCAAGTCGTCAGAGAAGCCCAAGTCCAACATGCGGTCGGCTTCATCGACCACCAAGAATTTAACTTTGTCGAGCTTGATTTGCATAGAGCGCTGCAAATCGAGCAGGCGGCCTGGTGTGGCCACCACCAAATTGGCATTTTGCAACTTGGCAATTTGCAATTGATAAGGCATGCCACCCACAATGTTGGCAACGCGCAAGCCGCGGCAATGCTTCACCAAATCGATGGCGTCATGAGCGACCTGTTGGGCCAATTCACGAGTTGGGCAAACGATCAGTGCACCAGGTGATGGCGCTTTGAAGTTGCGTGCGTTGGTGGGGTCTTTGCGTTTTGGGCGCTTGGGTGCTGGCTCGCCATTGGCTGCCGCATCTGCACACGCTTGGGCAAATGCAGCGCGCTCGGCTGCTTCTTCAGCAGCGAGTTCTTGTAACAGTGTGTGAAGCACTGGCAACAAGAATGCGGCCGTTTTGCCACTGCCTGTTTGGCTAGAAACCATCAGGTCGATGTAGCGATGTGCTTCACCCAGTGTTTCTTTGGGCAATGCCAAAGGAATGGCTTTGAGCTGCACCGATGTGGGCTGCGTGTAGCCGAGGTCGGCGACAGCTTGCACCAATTCAGGCGCCAAACCTAACAGCACAAAGCCATTGGGTTGCTCGGGCGCAATATCGATGGCTTGATTGTCATTTTCATTGGCTTGAACATTGTCAGCATCAAGCGCCAATGTTTCAGTCACGAAAGTTTCGTTCGTAGAGGATTGCGCAGGCGACAAGTCGGCCTGCACTTCAAAAGCGTCAGTCATATTTTTTCTCGCACGGACGTCCGCAAGATTTGCGGTGGCGCCGTTCATGGTTAAAAAACATCAACCATCAAACGGAGCTCGGTGCTGTTTGAAAAGAGGGGTGTTGACGTGAAGCCAAGGACCATCTTTTCCAGTCGAGTGACTCTTATCAGTGAGTCAAAGGCGTGAAGGGTGATGCACAAGGGCTGCGGCACGAGGCCTGTTTGCAGCACAGCCGGCGATTATGGCACAGTTTTTTGGAGTTGTGCGGGTTTTCCCTGAAATCAATGCTTTGATGCTTCAAAGGCGAATGAAATGTTCGCGGTAATGCACCAATTCTTCAATGGATTCGTGCACATCGGCCAGGGCCGTGTGCTTTTGTTGTTTTTTAAAACTGTTGAAGACCTCTGGTTTCCAGCGTTTGGAGAGTTCTTTGAGGGTGCTGACGTCTAGATTGCGGTAGTGCAAGTAGGCTTCGAGCTTGGGCATGAACTTGACCAAAAAGCGACGGTCTTGGCTGATGGTGTTGCCGCACAGAGGGGAAGCGTTTTTAGACACGTACTTTTTGATGAATGCCAAAATCTGCTCTTCGGCATCTAGCTCGGACGTGGTGGAGGCTTTGACTTTGTCGATCAGGCCGCTGCGTCCATGGGTGCCTTTGTTCCACGCATCCATCTTGTTGAGTAATTCGTCGCTTTGATGAATGACGCAGACGGGGCCTTCGATGCGAGGACTGAGGTTGGGGCCTGTGACCACCACGGCAATTTCTAGGAGGCGTTCTTTTTCGGGGTCCAGTCCCGTCATTTCGCAGTCGATCCAAACCAAGTTGTCGTCTGACTTGGCCAAGCTAGGCGTGGCGCTGTCTGCTGGGGATGGGGTGGCGTTTGATTTCTCAGTCATTTTTGAATTATGGCTTTTCGTGAAGGCCTCGATTGTCGCTGATGTCGACTGATCTACACTTCGGTCTATGAACCCGACTTTGACCCTGACTTACCTTCTGGTGGGCGCCTTGCTGACCAATGTCCTTTTGAAGCTTTGGCTAAACGCCAGGCAGGTTCGCCATGTGGCGCGGCATCGGGGTGAAGTACCCAATGCATTTACCAGTCAAATTTCATTGGCAGACCATCAAAAAGCAGCCGATTACACCTTGGCCAAAGCCAAAGTCTCTCAGATAGACATATGCATAGATGCCGCCGTGCTTGTGGGATGGACTTTGATGGGGGGATTGAGCGCGTTGAATGCCCTTGTGTTGGAATTCATGGCACCCGGTCTTTGGCAGCAGGTGGTGTTGGTCCTTTGTTTCAGTTTGGTGGGAGGGCTACTGGATTTACCTTTGTCGCTGTATCAAACTTTTGTACTCGAACAAAAGTTTGGTTTTAACAAAATGACTTGGTCTTTGTGGCTCAGTGACGCTTTCAAGGGCTTGCTGTTGGGGCTGGTCCTTGGGGTGCCAATCATTGCGCTGGTCTTGTGGTTGATGCAGGTCGGAGGCGCTTATTGGTGGTTCTGGACCTGGTGCACCTTGGTGTTTTGGCAATTGTTTTTAATGGCCATCGCACCCAACGTGATCATGCCCTTGTTCAATAAGTTCACACCTCTGGAAGATGAGGCATTGAAGGCGCGTGTCCACGCGTTGATGCAACGTGCTGGGTTCAAGGCCAAAGGATTTTTTGTGATGGATGGCAGCAAGCGCTCCGCGCATTCCAATGCATTTTTCACAGGCTTTGGTGCCAGCAAGCGCGTGGTGTTTTTTGACACCTTGCTCAAACAACTTACGCCTGCCGAGATGGAAGCTGTGTTGGCGCATGAACTTGGGCATTTCAAACATCGGCATATTTTCAAAATGATGCTGACCAGCTTTGTATTGAGTTTATTGGGCTTGGCCTTGCTTGGTTTTGCCTCTCAGCAAGTTTGGTTCTACACTGGCTTGGGCGTGATGCCCAATTTGATGGGGGGCAATGAGGCCGTTGCCTTGTTGTTGTTCATGCTGGTGGTGCCTGTGTTTACCTTTTTGTTGGCGCCCATTTCGTCTTGGCGTTCGCGAATTCAAGAGTATGAAGCTGACGCATATGCAGTTTCGCAAACACCGGCTGCCGATTTGAGTTCTGCCTTGTTGAAGTTGTACCAAGACAATGCATCAACTCTGACGCCCGATCCTTTGTACGTGACTTTTTATTACTCGCACCCACCCGCAAGTTTGCGTTTGGCGCGCATGCAGCATGCGTAAGCTGAATCAACGCACACACACCAAAACCAAGGCTGCGCAGGCCTTGGTGGAATCAACGCAAGAAGCTTTGAATACAGGCTTGGTGGTTGCCACGCATGGTCGTCACTGTGTGGTGGAGTTGGACAATGGTTCGCGAATCATCTGTCATCCACGCGGTAAAAAAAGTCAGTCCGTCGTGGGCGATCGAGTGAGATGGCAGGCTGCTGCAGACGAGGGCACGATTGAAAGCGTGCTGGAAAGACGAAATCTTTTTTATCGCCGCGACGAGGTTCGAACCAAATCTTTCGCAGCCAATCTGGATCAAGTATTGATTCTGCTGGCAGCTGAGCCAGAGTTTTCTGAAACTCAATTGTCCAGGGCATTGATTGCAGCAGAGGCGGAACACATCAAGCCGCTCGTTGTGTTGAATAAAAGTGATCTGAACAGCGCATTCCCTCAGGCGTGGGCGCGATTGGCTGCATATCGACAAATGGGCTACACCGTCATGCCTTTGCAATTGAAACAGGCGCACGACGTGAATGACTCCCTGCGCATGTTGCAAGCCGAAATGGCAGGCAAAACAACTTTGATTTTGGGGCCATCAGGCGCCGGCAAAAGCACCTTGGTGAATGCCTTGGTCCCCAATGCCCGAGCGTTAACTGGTGAAATTTCACAAGCACTGAACTCCGGCAAGCACACCACCACCAGCACTTCGCTGTATTGGGTTGGCACGCGTCCTTCCAGTTTGGCGTCAGAGGGCGCGGGTACCGCCATCATTGATTCGCCAGGATTTCAAGAGTTTGGATTGCAACACATTCCGCAAAATCAGTTGGCGTCTTGCATGCCAGACTTGAAACAGTATGTTGGGTCGTGCAAATTTTACAACTGCACGCATTTGCATGAGCCCGGGTGTGGCGTTTTGACGGCTTTGCAAAAAGACGAAAATGTTGCGCTTCAGCCCTCTGAAGTCAGTCAAAGGCGGCATCGAATTTATGCGCAACTTTTTGAAGAGCTAGGCCAACAACGTTGGTAGGGACTCATCAGCGCTTGCGTCGTGCAATTAACCCAGAAGATTTGCCAGTGACAAAAGCGCGACCAATACCAACCACATGATGACGGTACGCCAAACCAAGCCAACCACTTGCGCGAAATGTGCAAGCTCGGGTGGGCGGCCTGGGGTACTGCTGCTGCCAGGTGAATCAGGTTGTAAGGCGGCCCCACCCAATTGAACATTGATGGCGCCTGCGGTGGCTGACAAGATGACGCCATCGTTGTCATCTGGAAATTTTTCGGCGTGATGGCGCCATCCATCCATGGCATCTTCAAAGCTGCCCATGACGGCAAATCCCAGTGCTGTTGCTCGGGCGGGTAGCCAATCGATGGCGTGCCATGCGTCATCGGCCACTGATTTCAATGCATCACTGAGCCAATGGGCTTGATGTGTTTCTGTTTGCACGGTTTGATTGGACAGGCTAGCGGCTGTTGTGCTGTAGCGTTTTGCATACTCTGCAATGCGGTAAACCACTGCGCCCACAGGGCCAAGCCCAATGACAGACAGCAAGGCGTAGCTGAAGAAAACACCAAACACATGCCTGTGCGCTGAAAGAATTGAGTGTTCAATGACATGGCGAACAATTTCATTGCGGGGCAGCTCGTTGACTTCTACTTGTTGCCATTCAGCCAGCAGCTTGCGAGCCTGGGGCTCGTCACCATCGTTCAGCGCATCACGAATGCCAGTGAAATGATGGCTGAATTGTCGAAAGCCTAGAGTGACGTAAAGCAAGGCCACATTCCATGCGATGGCGAAAAACCAGCCGAAGAAAAATGCCAGGAGCCAATGGATGAGTACGGCCAAACCGGCCGGTACGCCTATGATCAAGCCCCAAGCGAGCCAGGCTTGCGATCGCCTACCGCCATCTATGTGAGATGTGACCCAATCTGCCCAATTTCGCAGCCATTGGTGCAAAAAATGAGAGTTGCTCATGGGTCTGGCTTGTTCAATCACCAGTGCCAAAAAAATAGAGAAGAAGCTCATAGCAACATCATAAAGAATTTGCAGCCAATAAGAAACGATAGAAATTGCGAATCATGCCTGCCGTTGCGCCCCATATAAAGCGTTCATTGGCAGATCCTGTTGTCAATGCATGGGGCTCGTTGTAGGGCATTGAATACCACTGACGCATCACACCGTCACGAGTCCAATGATGAAGTCTGTGATTTGCCGGATCCATCAGAAAAGAGAGGGGAACCTCAAACACAGCCGCGACTTCAAAGTCGTTAGGTGCTAATACATGCGCAGGTGATACGAGTCCGACGACGGGTGTGATGTGAAAGGCAGTACCTGTGACATAGCTTGGCATGGTGCCAATTATTTCAACAAATTGAGGGGACAGACCAACTTCCTCTTGTGCTTCGCGAAGTGCTGCAGCTTCAAAGGACGTATCTTCTTCATCAACTTTGCCGCCGGGGAAAGCAATTTGTCCAGCGTGGGAGGATAAATGCATCGTGCGTTGAGTTAGCAGTAGATGCGGTTCTGAGCCTTGCTGACCTCTAAGCACGATGGGTATGAGTACCGCAGCAGCGCGGGGAGGTCGATGCCCCAGTGCCGGTTCGTGTTGAAGCTCAGGAGACCACGCGGGCGGATTTTCAAAAACCCGTTTGAGTTGGTCGGCCATTAGCCATTCCTTGGGCAATGCAGGCCAATGCCCCGGGGAGACGGTCCATGGAACATCGCGCGGGTCAAAGCCCAGAGTGCTTTTCATATAACGGGTGTGAGGGGTTTCACGACAAGCAAATTAAAACGGCGTTTGATAGCTGGGACACTTGATCTCAATGCGATGTGGTGTGTCGGTAGGTTGATTGCGCTGAAAGGCTGTGAGGCACCCGCCCCAAACACAGCCTGTGTCCAAGGCCCATATGTCATTTCTGGCGACTGCGCCCAGTGTTGACCAATGGCCAAATGCAATGGTGATGTGCTTCGTTTGTCGGTGCGGTACTTCAAACCAAGGCATATAGCCAGCAGGTGCTTTGGCGCTACTTTCTTTGGTATTGAATTCCATGGCACCTGTAGGCGAACAAAATCGGAGGCGCGTGAAGGCATTCAAGGCACATCGCCAACGCGCAATGCCTTGCAGCTGAGGATGCCATTGCGCAGGCTCATTGCCATACATCTGCAAGAAAAATTCGTCAGCGTCATGGTTTTGCAAAATGCTTTCGAGCTCACGTGCCAAGGCCAACGTTTCCGCCAACGACCATTGCGGCAATACGCCTGCGTGCACCATCAACACTTCTTCCTGGAAGATTGCAATGGACTGATGCCTCAGCCAATGCAGCAAATGGTCCCTGTCGTCGGCTTGAAGGATGTCGTCGAGGGTGTCGGTTTGACTGGGAGGTCTGGCGCCAGCCGCGATGGCCAGTAAATGCAAGTCGTGGTTGCCTAAGACGCATTGAACGCTGCTGCCAAGACGCTGCAAACGGCGTAAAACAGCCAAAGAGTCTGGCCCACGATTGACCAAATCGCCCAGAACGTAAAGCCGATCGCGACTGGCTGAGAAATCAATCTGGTCAAGCAGCTGACCCAGTGGCGCATCGCATCCTTGAATGTCTCCAACCCAATAAACTGACATTTGCTTCCAAAATCATTCTGAATACGACATTGTGGATGCATTTGGGACTAATTTCCTTAGTGAATGCACAAGAGTGTTTCATTCACGTACCGCCCTTGGCACAATGTAGGCATGGATTTTTTATTGATTGCATTGTTGATATTGGTTAACGGCCTTTTTGCCATGTCTGAATTGGCCTTGGCGTCCAGTCGAAAGGCCAGACTTGCGGCCATGGAAGAGGCGGGGGACAAAGGCGCTGCCATGGCGCTTAAATTGCTGGACAACCCGACGCAGTTTCTGTCCACTGTGCAGGTCGGGATCACATCGATTGGTGTTCTAAACGGCATTGTGGGTGAAGCTGCTTTCAGTGGCGGTGTTGCCACATGGTTAATCGGACACGGCATGACGGAGGCCGCAGCAGCCTTCGCCGCAACCGGGTTGGTGGTCACGGCCATCACCTTTGCAACCATTATTTTTGGTGAATTGGTGCCCAAGCGAATTGGACAGCTGTATCCAGAGCCTGTTGCCCGTTTGGTGTCCCGTCCTATGGCTTGGCTCGCTGGCATTGCCAAACCTTTTGTGGGTCTGTTGTCACTTACCACCCATGGCGTTTTGAAATTGTTGCGAATTGACACACGTGGCAATCGGGCCGTCACTGAAGAGGAAATCACAGCCAGTCTGGAGGAGGGGGTTGATGCTGGATTGATAGAAGCTCACGAGCACCAAATGGTTCGAAACGTGTTTCACCTGGACGACCGTCCGCTGACCTCTTTGATGGTGCCTAGACTGGACATCCAGTGGTTTGAAATGGGCATGACCGTGTCTCAGTGCCTGGCGCAGGTGGGCCAGGACAATGGCGCACAAGGGCATTCTTGGTACCCGGTGTGTCGGGGCAGTTTGGACGATGTTTTGGGCGTGGTCAACGTGGCCCGTTTGGTAGCGCTTGAATCGCCAACAGAGACTGTTGAAAAATATGCCTTGCCAGCCATATTTGTACCTGAGACCCTCAGTGGCATGTCGCTGCTTGAGCAGTTCCGAGGTAAATCTGGGCGATTGGTTTTCGTGGTCGACGAGTATGGTGTCGTTCAAGGTTTGTTGACACCCCGAGATTTACTGGAAGCCATTACGGGGGAGTTGCAGCCCTTGCAGGTTGCAGATGCTTGGGCTACAGCACAAGATGATGGTTCGTGGCTGCTCGATGGGTTAATGCCTATCAATGAATTGAAAGCCAGATTGGACATTAAACAAATTAATGGTGAGGAACGAGGTTTATTTAATACTTTAGGTGGTTTTATATTGGCTGAGTTGGGTTATTTACCGAAGGTGGACGATATTTTGAGTACTGAAAACTGGACTTTTAAAATCAAGTCTCTTGACGGTCGGAGAATTGATCGAGTCATTGCAAAATATAATATTTAACCGTTTATTTATAAATTCGATAATATTAATCTGTGTTATCTAATTTAAAATAAAAAATTAATTAACGTTTAAATATTTTTATTTAGGAATGATCATGAACAGTTCGTATAAAGAATTGCTGAAACAGCGAGAAGCCCTAGAGCAAGCCATTTCTAAAGCGCGTGAACAAGAACTTTCTGAAGCCGTGCGCCAAGTTCGCGTCTTGGTTGCAGAATTTGGCCTCTCTGTACAAGATGTATTCCCTGCGGGTCGCAGTGCGGCAAAGCCAAAAGGCGGAAATCGGTCCAAGGTTGCCCCTAAGTACCAAGATGCCGCAACAGGTCAAACTTGGACGGGTCGCGGAAAAGCGCCGAAATGGATCGATGGCAAAGATCGGTCGCAATTTCTAATTAAATGAGGGTCTCGCGGCCCTCCTTTCATTGGCCACCTTGTGTGGCTTTTTTAATGTGTTCATGCTTGTAAAATATTTGCAAATAACCAGAAGCACCCCTTGACGACACAAACGCCTCCGCAGCACATCGGCATCATCATGGATGGCAATCGACGCTGGGCCAAGAAACGTTTTTTGCCAAGCGCCCTTGGACACGCCGCAGGTGCCAAACAAGTTCGAGACATTGTTGAGGCATGTATTCGCGCCAAGGTTCCACACTTAAGTTTGTTTGCATTCAGTACTGAAAATTGGCGGCGGCCTGAGGAAGAAGTCTCTGTTCTGATGAGCTTGTTTGCAAGTTATTTGCAAAAGGAAGTTGATGCCATGGAGGCCAATGGCGTGTGCTTGAAAGTTGTCGGTGACAAGTCTAAATTCAGTCTTGAACTTCAGGACCTGATCCGTCGAGCGGAGCAGCAAACCCAACACAATCAAAAAATCACATTGCGAGTAGCAGCCAATTACGGCGGCCGTTGGGACATGCTGCAAGCAGCCAAGGCATGGCAACAATCCAATCCAGGCGTGGACATGTCATTGCTGACAGAAGAGGCTTTGGCAGTTCATTTGAGCACGGCAGACGCTCCTGAAATGGATTTGTTGATTAGAACTGGGGGCGAGTCTCGCATCAGCAATTTCATGCTGTGGCAGGCTGCTTATGCCGAGATGTTTTTCATTGATGATTTGTGGCCTGACTTCACGGTCAAGCATTTCAAGGCCGCGCTAGATTGGTTCTCTAAGCGCGACCGTCGATTTGGTTCAGCTGCGCCGTTTTAGCTTGGATTGGCTTGTGCTGCCAATTGACGTAATTTGTCTTTTTTGCTGGGGCGCTTGCCCTTGATGCCCCCATTGCTAGGACCTGTCTCGGGGATAGCCTGAGTTGCCTCAAAGCCTTCAATCGTCTCGCGTTCTAGCTTGGTGTTGTGTTTTTTCTCAATCAAATGCCAGTGCTGCAGGGTTTCTGGACTGACGAAGCTAATGGCCAATCCTGCTTCGCCAGCGCGGCCAGTTCGACCGATGCGATGGGTGTAGTCAACGGCCGATCTGGGCAGGTCGAAGTTCACCACGGTGGGCAGTTTTTCAATGTCAAGTCCCCGAGCGGCCAAGTCGGTGGCCAGGACCACTTTGACACGATTTGTTTTAAAGTCTGCAAGGACTTGTTGGCGTTTACCTTGACTCAATTGGCCATGAAAAGGCTCTGCGGCAATGCCTGCAACTCGTAGCTTGGCCGCCACAATTTCACTGCTGTGCTGTGTGGCGACGAAGACCAAAACTTGTTTGAGCTGTTGTGCCTTGATCAAATGTTTCAGCAGTTGTGCGCGTTTGCTGGTGTCGGTGTAAATGGCGCGCTGCACGATGCGTGCGGGTTGAGGTGTTTCGCTCTCGATATGAATTTCATGCGGCTGTTGAAGCAGGCTGCGCGCCAAAGTTTCGATGCTGCTTGGGCGTGTGGCCGATAAAAACAGATTTTGACGTTGATGCGGTAATGCGGCCAATATCTGACGCAATTCGTCTTGAAATCCAAGCTCTAACAGTTTGTCGGCTTCATCCAAAACCAAAGTGTGTACCTGCGAGAGTTTGAGCGCGTTGCGATCCATCAGATCCAAAAGTCGACCCGGGGTTGCGATCAAGATGTCCGTGCCACCGCGCAAGCCCATCATTTGGGGGTTGATTGAAACACCGCCAAAGACCACAGTGACTTTGCAAAGCTTGCCCAGATGCGCAGACAAACTCATGAAGGTTTGACCCACTTGAATGGCCAGTTCACGGGTGGGAACCAGGACCAAGGTTTGAAGTGCTTTGGTGTTGCGTCCTAGGACCGGTGTTGGGTTGGCTGACCTTGTGAGGTGTTCAATCAAAGGCAAGGCATACGCCACAGTTTTGCCGGACCCTGTAGGGGCTGTGACCCAAATATCCTGTCCTGTGAGTGCAACGGGAATGAATTCACGCTGGACAGGTGTGGGAGCAGGGTAGGATTTCGGTTTGAGTGCACGCAGCAACTCGGGCGACAGGCCCAGATCGTTAAAAGACATAGGGCTCAAGCATAAGTGCATATGGCTTGATAAGCCAGCCGAGCGTGGCAAAATCATGCTCCATGAATACACGCAAAGGCATTATTTTGGCAGGTGGGTCGGGGACGCGCCTGTACCCTGTGACGCAAGCGGTCTCCAAGCAATTGATGCCCGTGTACGACAAACCCATGGTTTATTACCCATTGACCACGCTCATGCTGGCTGGCATCAAGGATGTGCTGTTGATCAGTACGCCGCAAGATACGCCGAGATTTTCAGAACTCTTGGGTGATGGCAGTCAGTGGGGTATGAACATTCAATATGCGGTACAGCCCAGTCCCGATGGGTTGGCGCAAGCGTTCATCATTGGACGGGAGTTTGTGGGCTCAAGCCCCAGCGCCTTGGTGTTAGGGGACAATATTTTTTATGGTCATGACCTGGTGAAGCTGATGCAGCGCGCGCATGACAAGGCGACGGGTGCCAGTGTGTTCGCTTATCACGTGCAGGATCCTGAGCGTTACGGTGTGGTGGAATTTGATGCACAACAGCGTGCACTGAGCATTGAAGAAAAGCCAGTGAAGCCTCTGAGTAACTATGCAGTCACTGGTTTGTATTTTTACGATTCGCAAGTGTGTGATATTGCCGCCAACATCAAACCCTCTGCGCGAGGTGAGTTGGAAATCACGGATGTCAATCGCTGGTACCTCGAACAGCACCAACTTGACGTGCAGATCATGGGCAGGGGCTATGCCTGGCTGGACACGGGTACGCACGACAGTTTGCTAGAGGCGGCTGGTTTTATTGCCACCTTGCAAAAACGTCAAGGTTTGATGGTGGCCTGTCCCGAAGAAGTTGCGTTTGCACAAAAATGGATTGATGCTTCGCAACTCCAAAAATTAGCGGCGCCTTTGGCTAAAAACAGCTATGGCCAATATCTTTTGAATCTCTTGAAGGCGCATTGATGCCCTATACCGTCACGGCAACCCATTTGCCTGAAGTCCTCATTTTGCAACCTCAGGTTTTTGGTGACGCGCGAGGCTTTTTCTTTGAAAGTTTCAACGCTCGCGATTTTGCCAAAGCCACGGGCTTGGAGGTTCAGTTTGTTCAAGACAATCACAGCAAGTCCGCCAAAGGCGTGCTGCGCGGATTGCATTACCAAATTGAACACGCACAGGGAAAGCTGGTCAGAGTCACAAGCGGTGAGGTCTACGACGTTGCCGTAGATATGCGACAACATTCACCCACGTTTGGGCAGTGGGCGGCATGTCATCTTAGTGCAGAAAATGCGCGTCAATTTTGGGTGCCACCAGGATTTGCACATGGCTTCTTGGTGCTCAGCGATTCTGCAGAGTTTTTGTACAAAACCACTGATTACTGGTATCCAGAGTATGAGAGAAGTCTTTTGTGGAACGACCCCGCATTAGGCATTGAGTGGCCTTTGCCGGCAGGCATTCAAATGCCCTTGTTGGCTGCTAAAGATGCAGCTGCCTTGCCCCTCTCGCAAGCGCAAACCTACGAAACGCTTTAAAGCGTCATTTGAGGGGGGGTAATGCGTAGGCTTTGATCGCACTGAGCTGACCCAGGCTGAGTCGATTGCCATGTTGGCTGACAACGGCGGCGGCTGCGTGATTGCCCAATGCAGCGGCTTGATCGGGCGCATGTCCGCGTGTGATGGCGTACAAAAAAGCACCTGCAAACATGTCGCCTGCACCATTGGTGTCGATGGCTTGGACTTTTTCTGCAGGCACATGCCAAGACTGCTTCTCGGTGAGAACTTCAGAGCCCTGAGGCCCGCGAGTGAGACACACCATCTTGGCCATCTTCTTCAAAGTTTGGCGAACCAGATCCAAGTCTTCTGTGCCGCACCAGACTTGCGCCTCCTCTTGATTGCAAAACAAATAATCGACCCCACCGCCAAGCATGGCATCAAGGCCCGCTTTGCAAAATTGAATCATGCTGACATCGCTGAGGGTGAGGGCCAGGGCGACTCCTGCGTCTTGCGCCATCTGTCGGCCTTTCAGCGCCGCTTCTAAGCCAGTAGAAGAGGCTGCCAAGTAGCCTTCCATGTAGTAAATCTTAGATTTGGCGATGGCGTGAGGGTGAAGGGCTGCATTGTCCAATTCTGCAGAAACACCTAAGAAGGTGCACATGCTTCTTTCTGCATCTGGCGTGACCAAGACCATGCAACTGCCCGTTTGACCCTCGAGCGCGCGCGTGTGGGTGAGGTTGGTGTCGACGCCTTGTGCTAGGAGGTCTTTGACGTAGAAATCTCCCAGACTGTCGTGCGCCACTTTGCATGAGTAAAAGGATTTGCCGCCAAGCTGCGACAGTGCGACCACCGTATTGCCAGCTGAGCCGCCCCCTGTTTGTCGTGGCTGGACATTGCTGACATGCCCGAGCAATTCTGCACGCCGTGGCGTATCGATCAATGTCATATGACGCTTGCTGACACCCATGGTTTGGAGCATGGCGTCTGAGACTTCGTATTCGGAGTCGACCAAGGCGTTGCCAATGGCGTAGAGATCGTAATGGGACATGGGATGGCTTGGATCTAAGTCAATGAACCGGGAAGTTTAATCCCTTTGCCGCCTTGGCCGGTCGCTAAAATGGCCACTGGGTTCGCAGACCCACTCAGTTTGGTCATCGCTTACCGATGACCGCTTTATTTTTATTCTATGAACTCAAGGCTGCGATGAAGCGCAATTATTTTTCTCACGATTCAAAAGATCTACGTCGGCATTCCCACGAATCGCCTGCTGAGCGCTGTATTGCGCTGATCGATGCGCGCTTTTTGGCTTGGCTTGCACACCAAGCTTCGGCGGGGGCAGCACAAGTGCCGGTCAATCGCATGGGGCTGGCCGATTTTTTGACGGACTTGCTTTTGCAGGCAGGGCTTGAGGTCGATCTCAAACGGATTTATTGGTACGCTGAAGTTCACAATGCACTTGATGTTGAGGGACAAATTGTTCGCAAAGTATTTCCCCATGATGCAGATGGCGGCGTTTCACTTCTCCAAAGTATGGGGCAAGATTTGCGAAAACTGGCCGACAACAACGCCTGCGAACATGTGCTGTTGGCCACAGACGATGAGCGCTTTTTCAGCGCAATTGACCATGCGCAATTAACAGGCATGTCCGTCCATATTTTGGCCGATGATGCCGCACGCAACATGCCGAAGTTGCACCAAACAGACCCAGGTTGGGGGCGTTTGTTGTCTCAGGCTGATCGACGCATTGTGGTGCAACCCAAAGCCTTGGCAGATATCCTTCAAGGTGCAATCGGCAAAGAAATGAATGCTGTCCCGGAAGATCCAGAGTTCATTCGCGAGTCTATGACCGAAGTGATCGTTTCTTGGTGGGACGATGAGCCTGAAGACAAACGTGAAGAATTGCGTGATGAGTTGCACATCAATCGTGGCATACCGCAAGAGGTAGATCGCCAGCTGTTACTTCGCATGCGCCATCGATTGACGCGTGCATTGACGTTGCAAGAGAAAAAAATGTTGCGTGAAATTTTCAGAGCAGTGGCCTTTGGCACGTCGTCGAGCGACACGAGTCAAACCTCCGATGCACTGTCCTCACTGCCAGTCATTGAAGAACCACTGTAAATGCAAGAGAAAGGGAACAAGATGCAGCAAAGAACAACCTGGATGGCGCTCTTGGCGTGCATGTGTTTGCCGGTGAAGGTTGGCGCTACTGACGTGCATCCGCACATTGCTGCGAATCTATTGCCCATGTCGCTTCAAGTGAGTTGGAACTCAAACAAGCCGCAGCTTGGAAAGTTTGGACAGTGTGCCGCGGCATTTGACAGTCGAACCGATGACGGGAAAATGGCGTTTGCTTGTTCTATTTATGTCAAATTGTCAGCGGTTGCGCAGCGTAAGGCCATTCAGCACTGTGACGAACAACGAGAGGCCCGTCACATCAAAGCCCCCTGTCAATTGATCGACAAATAAGGTGAGGGGCTGAACCTGCTCAGTTTTGCGTGGTTTTTTCGAGTCGTTTGATGTCGAACCCCATCAAAGCCAGACGCTGCGTCAAAGCCGCGTAGGACACCTCCGAAATTTTGGAAGTGCGAGACAAAACCCAGAGGTAATTGCGAGTGGGATCTCCTACGGCTGCCAATTGGTAATCGGCATCCAGATCTAGAACCCAGTAGTCGCCCCAAGCAAAGGGCAACCAACCCATCCAACTGGGCGCAAATCGCACCTCTAGCTGGGCAGGCAGCCCATTGACCCGCGGTCTGGCCATCCCTATTGCTTGAATCACTTCCCCATTGGCTGTCTGGCATTGATTGAGAACTTGAATTTGGGCAGGTTTGAGCAGTTGATAAGTGGCTTGTGTGTTTTGGGCACACTTGCGCTGAAACCAGTTTGGAAATTTGGCAATTTCATACCAACTTCCCATGTACCTTGCAATCTCTATCTGATCAATTGATTTGACCTCGGTCGAAGGTTGCCCGTTGGCATTGCAGGCAACCCAAACCGTGAGCAACATAACCCACCCTCTGAAAATCTTCAAACTGATGATGAATTTCGACATGGTGGGGATTGTTGCTTATTTCTCTAAGTGATAGCGTGTGACACGTTCCACTTCGTTTTTAGACCCCAAGATCACGCTAACGCGCTCATGCAATTGCTGTGGCTTGAGGTCCAAAATTCTTTCACGCCCATTGGTTGATGCACCACCGGCTTGTTCAATCAGCCAACTCATCGGATTGGCTTCGTACATCAAGCGCAGCTTGCCTGCTTTGTGAGGTTCCCTTTTGTCCCAGGGGTACATGAAAATACCGCCGCGTGTCAGGATGCGGTGCACATCAGCCACCATGCTGGCAATCCAGCGCATGTTGAAATCCTTGCCGCGAATGCCATCTTTACCCTGCAAACACTCGTCGACATAACGTTTGACAGGTGCATCCCAATGACGCATGTTGCTCATGTTGATGGCGAACTCTTTGGTGTCTTCTGGCACGCGAACGTTTTCTTGCGTGAGAACAAATGAGCCTTGTTCACGGTCCAGCGTGAACATGGCCACACCATCACCCACCGTGAGCACCAAGGTGGTTTGAGGACCATAGATGCAATAGCCTGCGGCCACCTGTTGGTGACCCGGTTGCAAGAAGTCCTCCTCACTGATGGCGTGCTGGTTTTCGTCTTTTTGGAGCACGCTGAAAATGGTGCCAATGCTGACGTTGACATCGATGTTGCTGGAGCCATCCAAGGGATCAAACATCAGCAAGTATTCACCTTGAGGGTAGCGGTTGGGAACCAAGTGAATGGTTTCCATTTCTTCTGATGCCATGGCCGCCAAGTGGCCGCCCCATTCATTGGCTTCAATCAGCACTTCATTGGCAATGATGTCCAGTTTTTTTTGAATTTCACCTTGGACATTTTCAATGTCTGCGCTGCCCAGGACGCCACCCAAGGCGCCTTTGTTGACTGCGTGGCTGATGCTCTTGCAAGCTCGTGCCACCACCTCCAGCAACAAACGCAATTGCGAGGGGATGTGCCCCTTGCTGCGTTGTTGCTCTACCAAGTAGCGGGACAATGAAATTTTCTGTGACATAAGTCTGACTCCAGTGGGTTTCGCGTTATTCGACCAATGCGCGTGTGACAACTTCACGCACGTCGTTGCTCAAGTCTGACTTGGCTGCAACGCGTTCGATGGCAGCTTTGGCGGCTTGGCGGTAGGGCTCTGCTAATTTTTTCCAGCGGTCTAGCGCTCTGGCTAAGCGGGCAGCCACTTGCGGATTGATGGCATCCAATTCGATCACGCGTTCGCTCCAGAACACATAACCCGCCGCATCGCTGCGATGGAACCCGCCTGAATTGGCACTGCAATAGTTGAAGATCAAGCTGCGCGCACGGTTGGGGTTGCGCAAGTTGAAGTCGGGGTGCTGCATGAGCTGGCGCACGATGGGCAGAATGTTGCCGCCGCGGTCGGGAGCGCTGGCTTGCAAGGCAAACCATTTGTCAATGACCAAATCTTCGCTCTTGAACAAAGCATGGAATTGCGCCAAAGCCGGCGTGGCCAATTCGTGACCACTGCCCACGAGAGCCGTCAGCGCATTGAAACGATCGGTCATGTTGTGCGCATCTTTGAAGGCTTGCAAAGCCTTGCCTGGCCAGACCGTGCTGCCTTGGTGCTGTGCAGCCAGACATAACATGTTCAAGGCCAAGCCGCTGAGTGAGCGTTTGCCACTTGAAATGGCATCGGGTGAGTAAGCGCCCAACACACGGTTGTGTTCGTAGCAAGTTTGCCAATCTGGCAACAAGCTGGTGGCCAATTGCAAGCGCATGGCTTCGCGCACGGCATGGACTTGTTGGGGATCTACCGATTCCAATTGCTCAGAAATATAAGTCTCAGAAGGCAAGGTGAGGACCAAGTCTTTGAAGGCGGCATCGAGATCGGGGTGGTTCAAAACTGCGCGCATGGCGTCGATGTAATTGGCACCCAAAATGCTGTCTGTTTGAGGGTTGCCACCGCTGCGAATAAATCGAAGTGCGGCTTGAACTGCCAAGCGTTGGCCCGCTTCCCAGCGGTTGAAGGCATCGGTATCGTGGGCCAGTAAGGTGAGCCACTGCGTATCAGACAGATCGCAGTCTAAATTGACGGGCGCGCTGAAATTGCGAAGCAGTGAGGGCGTGGGGATCGTGTCAATATTTTCAAAGACAAAGCTTTGTGAAGCTTGATTCAGCACCAAGGTTTTGCTTGGGTTGGCAGCCGCCGAATCGCCTTGCAATTGCACATTGAATGACTGACCCGATTCACTCAACAAACCAACCGTGACGGGAATGACGAAGGGCTCTTTGACGGCTTGGTCTGGCGTGGCTGAACAGCTTTGTGACAGCGTTAAGGTGAAGGTTTTGGCTTCACTGTCGTAGCTGCTGGATGCATTGACACGCGGTGTGCCGGCTTGGCTGTACCAGCGTTTGAATTGAGACAGCTGTTGGGCCAAGGGTGAGCTGGGGTTTGCATCTGCAATGGCTTGCGCAAAGTCGTCACACGTCACGGCTTGGCCATCGTGACGCTCAAAGTACAGCTTCATGCCCTTGGCAAAGCCTTGCTTGCCTTCCTCATCACCTGGTGCGCTGAGCAAGGTTTGCATCATGCGAACCACTTCAGCACCTTTTTCATAAATGGTCACGGTGTAGAAGTTGTTGATTTCGACGTAGGCATCGGGCCGCACAGGATGCGCCATGGGACCTGCATCTTCAGGGAACTGAACCGTGCGCAAGACGCGCACATCTTCAATGCGTTTGACTGCGCGAGCACTTTGAACGCCCGCCATGTCTTGGCTGAACTCTTGATCGCGAAATACGGTCAAG
>JACCEA010484711.1_pt1 | contig 19421 bp, 14 predicted proteins | sample 7449851 | NCBI WGS metagenome assembly JACCEA01 (sample SAMN15323453, study PRJNA562643) | freshwater metagenome | isolation source: river surface water | place: USA:Blue River Watershed | collected 2017-08-18
AAGTCTATGGATGGAACCTTGACTTGGGTATCAAATGAATTTGCCAAAATGAAAGTTGGACGGATTTCAGCGGATTTGTTCTCAAATTTGAACGTTGAGTCACATGGGTCCCTCGGGAAAGCTGCCCAAATCACAATGAAGTCAAATTCAAAATTGGTTGTTGCTGTTTATGATCCATCCATGGTAAAGTCAGTCGCAGATGCAATACGGGGTTGTGGATTGAATCTCAATCCAACAATTGAAGGGACTAATGTACTGGCCAATATTCCAAAGCCTAGTAAAGAGTCACGGGATGCGTTGGTCAAGTCTGCTCAAAAGGTTGCTGAAAAGGTGGGTTATTTTGGTTTACTTTGAAACATACTGATTATGCATATTTATGTACATAGGCAAAAAGCGATATCCGAAATATGCGGAAAGGCTGTATGGATGACATCAAAAAGTGTAAAGGCGCAGTTTCAGAAGATGATATTAAGCGTCATACGAAAGAGGTAAACAATAAACCTGGTCATGTGCGACGACTGATTAATTCTTGTTTTAAGATGGAAGCACTCACCGAAAAGAAGATTGAAAAAGTCAATCAATTAGCTAAATCGAAAGAGAATGAAATTAACTCCATCATTGACTAATTTGAAACAAATGAGAACGGTCACCGAACTACCACATATTCTCACCCTGATCTTGTTCAACTCCTTCATCATCTTTGTTAACGAAATATTGGCGCAACATCGATTGTCTTTCAATAATAGATTTCGGTAAATTTAATTCTTTTTCTTTCTCAACTATCCTCTGAATTAAAGGGAGTAAGGAAGGAACTACTTCTCGCCATGCCAATTGTATCCACAGATCCAGTGCATCAGATCTATTTTGTTCTGCAACAGATTCATCTCCATTATCGACCTTCATAACATCAGTAATATCTATATCGAAAACTTCCTCCAACTCCCCATCCTGCTCAATAATCTCTTCGGGGATGTCAATTATTTCATATTCATTCATCACTACACGCTGAATATTCATTTTTCTCCCAATAATTGACAGATGTATATTATCACTTCTGTTTGCTATACTATCAAAGACATACGTTGCTTCTGGAGGAGAATTACAATCACAGCCTTGGTCTTGATAGAAATTCTGTTGTATCAAAGAATTTTCTAAACCTTCCCCTATTATATGAAGAAAACTGAATGCTCTTTGCCATCGCGAAATTTCCAATGGATCAGGAGGGTCAACATTCGCTTCGTATCCAGCACTAAAATAACGGGGTCCGTCCAATGGATGGGATTTTTTCATATTGTACTCTTCATTGAAGTCATAATGCATCATATACGGCTGAAACTCACTTTCAAGCAAAATTTCGTTGGTTCTGTCTGTTTCGCTGCACTCTAAGCTTTCCAGATTAAACTCAACACCCCCATGAGATATCAATGTATCACTTTCATTTTCAAAATAATCGGCAGAAAAACCATCACCAGCAGAGAGTAGACTCATTTTGTTATTAACCCGAAATATTGTAATGTTCAATTGGAATTGATAGAAATGATTTCAACAAATGATTTCAACAGTATCTTATTTAAGCCTTTTGACTAGCTGTGGGCGAAACCCATCAGTTTTGAAGTAAAAATATCCTTTTCCCTGTAACCCGTGTGTCACTTGGAGGAAATTAAATTTTGGCTTATTTTTTAAGCATAGTTTTTGATATAATTAAGACAAAACTATCTAGTCTTAATTTAGTTTTTTTAAAACGACCCAGGAAAAATACCGGCGGGTTAGAGTATTATATGTATGTAATCATTGATTGTGTATTTTATTGCTGCTGTTATTGGAAGACGAACCGTGTCATCGATCGAACTGGGAAACCCTTGCGGTGCGTTGATTCGCTATACACTACACTACTGATGATGACAGCGACGCTTCTTTCGTGGAAAGGAGCGCTAATATGTGCGTTACTACTGAAGTTGCAATACTTGTTCAAGGATATTCCAGATCCTTGGGCACCCAAGGGAATAAGACGTGCTCAATTAAATCTTATCCAAAAATTGTTTTTTTGTAGCGTTGAGAACTTTGCGAAATACTGGCATGGATATGAGGTTCGCAATGCTGAGCAGCTACATGATCTTCCTGGTAGTTGTTTGATGCTAGGATACCATTCCCGTTGTTCTGTTGATTTGCTGTATCTATTTTCGATTTTGAAACCAAAAATGCTGGTGTCTTATTTATTTTTTCGAATACCCTTGGTGAACTACTTCCTCGGATCCTTGGGCATGTTATCCTCTCGTCCTGGAAACAAAAGTAGTGAGGAGTCATTCATAGAAGCTATCACCTCTGGTGGGAAACCGTTGATATTACTGCCGGGGGGTGAATTCGAAGCATATAAATCATATCATCAGCGCTACAAGTTGCAATGGAAAGAAGAGCCGGGGTTTGCAAGAGTCATGTGCAAATATAGGGATGAAATAAAGATGAAAGGTGGAGTTAATGTAATTCCATTTTTTACAACCAATTCTGAAGAAGCTTACTTACACTCCCAGTATACTTATGATCTAACTGGAAAGTGGGTCGAACAACTTTACAATTCTTTCAAAGGTGGGAATATTATTGTACTTCCTTTGATGCTCACTGTAATGGCAATGGGTTTTGGTTTTATTTTACTCCCTACCCGTGCAAAGCTTGTCACACACTTGGGGGAGCCAATTCACCTCCAAAATGACGAAACTCCAGAAAAATTTGCGGAAAGAATACGCACAGCGCTACAAGATCTAATTGATAAGGTTAATAGGGAGAATGCTGAAAAGAAACTATGTCCTTATGTTCAATGCTTCTCCATGGTTGATTATTTGAATGAATTGGCATTTGGTACTTACACGTTTGTGCAAAACTGTGCTTTTTTATTTTGTGTGCATGTCACATTATGGGGCATTCTGGGTCCTTTGGTAACAGCATATTCCATAATAAACTTATGCAAACGTCTTACTTATGGGAATTCAGAGCCTCTAAAAGCAAAGAAACAATAGATTGTGTAGAAAGGGCGAAGTTGAACTCGTTTTGTAAAATTCACAACATACTTAACCGCAATTCTATAGTTCTATGTTTACAAACTATGTAAGGTCTAAGTTTGGTTTCCCTAGACACTCTCTTTAACGTATCATTCAAATATATTATAAAGCATAATTTTATTTCTTGAAAGAAAAATTATTTTCTCTTCTGCTTTCCCTTCAAGTATTCATTGCTACCGCCATATCGTCCTAACATCCTCCACAGGGTGAATAACAGCAAGGATGGAACCGATATCCAGAAAAATACGGTAAGTAAAACTACAAAGCATAGGTTTTGGAGAAACGTTAGAGTTCCAATACTAGCAGTGTAAATTGCATCTGGAATTCCTGCAGAACGAACAAATTTAGGCTTTGATAATGCAATGGTGTTGGAATCAATGATCAACTTTTCCAGTGATTTCTTCACTCGGGCGGCAAAAGCTTCACTGGACTCATCTTCCATCATAGTTAGAGGATCACCAAGATAAGTGTCCAATTTCAACCTCATTGGTAGGATCAAAAACCCGAGGGACCACATCATGCTCGTCAACATGATCGGCATTATCAAAATATTGCCATCCTTGAATGATGAGTACAATTTATCAATAACCCAATGTGTCGTATTGTATGACCATTCAGTTTGCCAATATATTTCCTCACAGTGGGTAGTGTAGAATGGTATAACATAAACACCACCAGCCTCGGTAATTTCCTTTCTAGATTTGCACATAATACGGGCAAATCCAGGTTCGTCTTTCCAAAGAACTTGATATCTCTGATCAAAACGTTTCAAACATTCAAAAGCGCCGCCTGGTAGAAGTACTAAAGGCTTCCCGCCTGTGGTAAGATTCTCGAGAAATGTCTCTGCATTTCCTTTATCATTTGATTTCGAAGAAATAATACCCAAACTACCAAGCATTTTGTTCAAAAATGGTATCTTGAAAATTAAGTATGATACTAATATTTTGGGCTTCAAAGTGCAAAAAAAATACAATAGATCCAAGGTTGGACGTGAGTGATAACCCACTAGCAAACGACCACCTTGTAGGTGATGAAGTTGATCTGTGTTGTGAATTTCATAGCCATTCCAAAATCTTGCAAACTTTTCAACACTGGTAAAAAATATCTTTTGGAGGATTGGCAATTGTTGCCTTATATCTTTAGATTCGGTCGTTGTTGCGGTCCATGGGTCACGAATATCATACCACACGTATTGCAGTTTTAACAAAGCCAAAACTGCGAATAAAACTACCCACATGGCATCATTACATTACAAGCTTGTAGTTGCGGGCGTTACTACAAAAAATATTATTTCAATGTCGTTGAAACGTGGGATGATAGAATACTCCATAAAAAAGTGCCCATCTTTGCGAATTCTAAATCCCACCAATGCTTGGTTGGAAATCCACAATGTGCTTATACCATATAGAAGTACCATTTACTATAAGGCCTAATAAGGCATAATAATAAGAGGCCGTTTTTATGAACCCAGAACGTTAAACGGCAAAACGAAAATCGATTTTTGTTTTATTTCTGTGTTATTTGTTTCAGCTTTTTAATCATTTTATGTTTTATTTATAACTTGAGACCTTAAGAAACCTTTAGGTGGGTGTAGATGTAGCTGAGATAAGTTCCTTCATTTTTACTGATGAAGTGGATATGTAGGATGTTGGTGCATGACTGCTGATGGAGCCGAGAATAGATTTTGATGTTTTGTGGGTGAATGGTGGTGACAGTGAGACAATTTCAAGCGTTAAAGGGATAAGTATTCAATTAAGATGGTATTAGTATTGGATGGAAGGAGAAATCCTGAAAAACATGCAACAAATGTTGCGAGAGAAGAACCAAGAACCGAAGCTATCAGAAGTTGATGACGTTGGAGCAATTAGGAATAACGTGTGGATCAATGACAGATGATGCTGATTTGATACCATTAGGTAATGATTTGATAATTTCGAAATTAAATTTAGGTGGTGGAACATTATTCCAGTGAAACCAAAGGAAACATGGCAAAGTTGGGTCAAGCATGTCTGTCACACTGATCAGGAGATTGGTCCCATGATAATTTTATTCAATATTGTATATTTGTTGGATGTGATTATACTACACGACCAAACTCAATGTGACCAAAGACTATTTTATGCCTATTTGGATCAGATGCTCTTTAAAGCAAAGGATAAATATTATAATTAGATGGATTGAAATATTTGGATCTTTTCCAGGTGCAAGTGATGCATATAATTGACTAAGATTGTTGCAAGATAACGTTGGAACGCAAAGGAAGAGTGTTGGATATTTCGATTGCTTTTGGAAATCTTATTTTATATTTAAGTATCCGCCTGTGTTTCATGTTGAGATTGATGTTGGGATATGTTAGTTTGGACACACTAAGATCGCTAACAGAAGACGATCGAGCGATTCTATATATCAAATATTAGGAGTACAATATAATTTTCTGCTTGGATTACAATCCTTGGTCAAATCGAAATTTAGGGAATATGCTATTCTGAAATTTTCATAGGGTTTGACAGAACTGCCAAGACGTACCACGCGCATTACCAACGGGCACTTTTAAAATACCCTGGTACGCCCATATTACTTTAGATATTATTCCGCCACCATATATGTCAAAGTAATGATATCAAAATATATATTGTAGAAACAAGAGGTATAAGGTTGAATATGGAATGTATGGAAAGAGCAGCATTGATTAGTTACTCACCCACTGAAGTTGCAAGTTATATTGTTACAGATAGATTCTGAAGGAAGTCAACTTATTTGGAGTGCTGATGTAAAAAATGCAATAAATATTATTCGATCTGATATTCAAGTAAATAAACTGTAGGAAATATTTGGAATAAAATCCCGCTGCTGTGGTTTGCTGCGCCTGCTGCTGTACTGCTTGTGCTTAAAGGTCGACCTAATGTGCGCCTGCTGCTGCTGCGCCTATACCATATACCATATATTATATCTCCACTGGCCATCCTCCCATCGATCCTTGGTATTAAGTCCAAAGTAGAAGAAGTATTAGGTATTCCATATTCTATGGTGCACCATATGCATCATCCCACATTTCAACGACATTGAAAATAGATTGCCAAATATGTTATTTTTGCAAAAGTTGAAAAAAATGGTAGGTTTATAATGCATTTCGTGACATCAGGACTGAAAACGTTGCAATGTTATGTTCTATCAGCCTTCATCAGCAGCAGTGAAGTATGCACGGACATTTTCAAATCAAACTGCACAACTGGGAATAAGTCATTCAAAGTTTCTTGAAGATGTTGCCAAAGTTAAAGTTCCAGCAAAACTGCAAACAATGCTATCTTTGCTAGAGATGCAGGGTTACAACCTTCTTTCTCCTACACAACGGAAAACATTGAACCCTTTGTTAATCCCGATAGCCCAAAAGAAGGATCAAGACGGAATGTTGTGCTTCCTCCGTTGGCCAACCCAAAAAGAAGATATGGATCTCCAAATTGTGACCACTACTGCGATTGGGGTCCAACTCCATGCTTTGTCCACTGACAAATATGTGCATCGACAGTTAGCTGAACTAGATTTTTACAAAGCCGAATATGTAGAAGATGCGGCGCAATTAGTAAACAAAAGCGGGGAAGTTTATAAATTAGGTGATTCTTCTTCTCTTTTTAAACCTGGAAAGTTTCCTTCAAAGACTTCCCACGATCTGAGACTTCTTTTGGATCGCTATTTAATAATGAAAGTAGGGCCTTTTCCAGACTGTTATGAACGACTGGCAAATGATTTCTTAGATAGAGGAAATGATTTAAGCGCCCTTGTAACTTGCGAAAAATCTATCAGCTCTTTTTTTGGTTGGGGTCATCCCATCAATTTCCATGCAAACTTACTGATGAGAATGGGAAGGGAACGAGAAGCAAAGGACACTGCACGTTCTTCGATGCAATCGCCGAAATGGACATTAGCTTCTTCAAAACAGGTCATTTAGTTAACTTTTGAATCATTTATTGATTGTGAATATGAATGTACTTCAGGATATGGAAACAATAATATCAATGGCAGGATTTTCTAATGCTCAGATTGTTGGGGAAATGCACAAATATAGGTCCACCGATCCAAGGCAAAAAGATGTTGACGAGGGGCTCACAAAGGAACAGGTTGCACTAGATCAAGCGGCACACTTAATGGATGCCGTCACATTAGGTTCTATTGAGGGTGGATGGGAAAGTGCTCGTAGAGAAATTGCAGATAGGTATAGACTTGGTGGGTATCCACACATCGCAACTTTTGTAGAAGCAGTTTAAATTGTTCCACTTGCTTTCAATAAAATTCATGGCTTTGTCCATTCTTCATAGACCAAAATCTTATTAATTAAACAACGAGGTTTAATGAAATTGTCACTTCGTAATCATGATACTTAATAAAATTATGATTGAATGAAAACAAGAGCCGTTACCAATCCACTTCATTCTGAACAACATTCAGATCACTCCATTAACAAAAGATCATATTATTTAAAAAGTTACTTCTTTTGTTGCTTTTTGCGCAAGCATTGCTCGGCAAAGCTGGCAAATTGCTCTTGAGTGCATGCAGTTTGAATAAATGGATGCAACAAAAGTTGATCAGCAGAAGCTCTGCGTTCAGGACTGATTTGCAAACATTGAGCCAGGAAGTGGTTAAATTCCTGAGACCATCTGTATTTTTTGTTGTTGAGTGTAGGCGCTTTGTTTGTAGTGATAAGCAGTAAAGCACGCAAAGGTGGTTCATTCAGCAAAGGCGGTTCTCCTTCAGCCATTTCAATTGCCGTGATTCCCAAACTCCATATATCAACCTTCGAAGTGACGATTTTGTTCATAAATAGATGACAAGAGTAACAAATATCAACAATCCCCTTACCTTTGAATCGTATTCTAATCCTCGGATCAACTCTGGCGCCATCCAATAAGGGGTACCCACGACAGAAGATCGTTTGGAGTGTTCAGCTGTTAAATTAATTGCAAACCCGAAATCTGCAACCTTCACTTCTCCTTCATAGTTTATCAAAACATTATCACTCTTAATGTCTCGGTGAAGACGATATTCGCGATGCATAAATGCCAAAGCCATCAACATACATTTGCACACATACGCGATCATAGGTTCCGACATCGGACGTTTTACATCGCAACAGTCGGTAAGGCTCCCTCCTAACATCAATTCCATCACGATGCATATTTCTTCTGGACCTTGAAATGCATCAATGAACTCAACAATATTTGGATGTCTTGATAGATTTTGTAAACCGATCTCATTAACCAACTCATTCATTTCATTAATGGGAGCAATCTTCAGTGCCACTTTGCGACCAGTCTTGCGATCGGTAGCAGAGTAAACAACTCCAGATGCGCCTTGACCAAGCTTTTTGAGACCACCATAGTGATTTTTATAACTCTCTTGTTTTAGTAATTTTTCTTTGTTGATGTGTCTTGCAACACTCATGCGTGACGGCAAGCGTGGTGCCGGTCCTTCCATGTGGAAAGTGAGAACATCCAGGACAGCTTGAGGATTGCGGTCAGTATCTTCCTTAGTAATACCAGATGCCTTTAAGACTTGTCTCATTGGTGCAGGCAATCCCTGGAAGATATTTGATTGTCAACAGTTGGTGAGGCATGCGAGTAAAATGGAAACGACTCACAGAAAATCCAGTGGAAGTACGTGGATCGGCTTGGACATGATGAGTGTGTTTGAAATTAAAAGGTGCTGATATTTCAAAGTTTGGGGGAGGAGGCTCATCTCCACCAAATACCCCCATTATGGCAGATGTGACTTTAGCAAAAACGGATCTTCGTGCAGATTTATCGTCCTATAAAATGAGAAAATGAAGATAACTTCTTCACATCTCGGTATCAAGAGGAGAGGTACCTCAGCCATGTTTACAACTACCGACCCTATGGCTAAACGATCACAGCAAAAATAATGGTCAAATAATTTTGGACAGCAGGCGATACCTATCAATCAATGGAAGAACTAAACTAAAATGGTGCTCTCAACAAAGACTTGTGTTAAAATTTGAAAATCCTAAAAACATATGTTAATTCTTAGGAATGCGTTTTGTCCAGGCCTGCTATTGTAGCACGTGATTCGTCCGATGGATTCACAATTGATGTGTTTTTTGTTTGATTTGTTTGTATTATAAAACTATTTGTTGCTGAAAGTGCTTGAAAGCGGATATTATGTGCGGATGATTCATTTTTTGGTTCTTTTTGCCGCACATTAGTAGCACCTATATTAAATATATTATTGACGGAAAATATGTTGATAAAAATGAACGAAAATTGCACGAAGAACACATTATTCAATACACAAAACCAGGCTATCTTATTTAGGTGGAATTTTATAATTATGTACACTAACCGGCGAATCGACCAGATGCTACTTAAGAGTGGAAGTATTTAAGTTTTCCCCATTCGATTCTGTAGGAACATGACCAGTTCTTTTGCGGACGCTCGTCTGTGAGGGAAGATAGACAAGCACATTCGAAGTAAGGAAAACACCCACTGTCCCCACTTGCGGGGTAAAAGGGGTCGCAACGTTTCAACATTATGAGTAGTTTTGAACTCAGGTGGTAAATGATAGCCCATCGTTGCCCAAAAGAAAACACAAACCCCAAATGCATATATATCACTTTTCTCTGATACTGTTCTTTTTATTCCATCATTGTATTCAAAACCCAAAGATTCGGGAGGAGCGGTAATTCTATTTCCCCAATCAGAACGACCAAGCGAGGATGTGCAATCCACAGTGCGAGGATTTTCAATAAACCAATAGCCGCCAATTCTCAAAATTGGCTTGCTCCAAAAAAATTCCTGATTTTTCGATCCCTTATCATTAGTTTGGGTTTTGTATGAAGCTCTCGCTAAAGAGGCTTCTTGGAGTTGCACCAGTACCTCTTGAGGACAAAGATTGCGGTGGATAACGCCTTCTTGATGCAAATCATCCAAGCCTTGGGCGATTTGTAAAAGCAACTCGCGAAATGAGTCATTATCAAGCTGATTCCAATTCTTTACCATATATTGATGTAATGTTATTCCATTAGCATATTCCATAACAACAACTGCCACTCTTTCATAGATTGCTGTAAATCCCTGTGCATTATAGGTACGCAATTGATGGATTGCAAAATCTATAATTTTTATCAAATTGGGAGCATATTTCCCAACGAGTTTCAAAGCATTTGCCTCCATATCTCCTTCATCCTGTTTACTAGCCATGGGAGTGCAAACTAAAGAAAATATCTGTGATGTCGCAGGATCTTCGCATCTCAGTTTCATGGTGTTGTTCATTGGTTTATGTTTCTTCGATAATGTTGAATGCATACCTGGCAGAATTGGATTCGCCTTGAACTTATTTTCGCCATTATTGGCAAGATTAAACAATATAGTAGAATGATTGAAGTTTAATTCGTCTCCATCATTCTCTTCCCCCATAAGAAATCGAAGACGGCTCAGAATTGGCGATGGACTAACCATCAATTCCAAAAGTCTTTGAAAAGATCGTGCATATATTTCTTGCACTCTCAAATCTTGTGCATATCGATCTCTCTCACGAGACCATTCAACAATGCGCTGAGCAGCTTCTTCTCTCGCCATATAACAACGCTCTTTTTCTTCGGCTATCATCACGTAACGATAAGTTTCTGTATAGAGATTTTTTTCTACAGCTAGCAATTCTTTGTACTTAACATGTTCCCGATATTCAATAATCTCTTCCAACGATGCTTGAGCAGGATTCAAAGAGATTTTACGCTGGTCCACATCAGCCTGAACGTAATCAATGGGAGGGTCAGTTTTTTGATTCTTTGCAACATATCCACCATTCTTTGCGACATCACTTTCACGCGGACCTCTGCAAGGGATAGGGTACCTGGTATAAATTGGAGGCAATTCAAAATATGAATTGTCTTCTTCATCTTTGTTATACTCAACTTCTATGCAACGAGATTTAGTCTTCGTTACACCAATGGTTGAATAATCCTTCATCAACAAGATTTCGGTCTTTAGTTTTTTTGTTTTCCTTAATTTCTTTTCATCAACATTGCTGTCGTCGGTCGTTTCGAGTAAAGAAATATATGACTCCTCAATAGGCTTCTCAACTTCTCCTTTCCAGTAAACTTCACAATATGGATTGGAAAGCTTTTCATCATCCATTGCAAATATATCAGTCAGTTTTTTTATTTGAAGCTTATAATGGTTCCGAATTTGGTCACCTTTATGTGTCGAGGTTCGATTAAACTGAATAGTAATCGAACCTGTTATTGTCACTCCTTGAGGATCAATAATATGAGGATCATCTTTTAATCTTAGTGTTCGAAACCCCTTTGGTGGCTTCTTGATATCCTAATAAAGAAAAATGAGTATTCGTGTGTGGAATCGGTCCAAATCTAACCTTTGCAGAAAATTCAATCATACCCAGAAATCTCAATCTTTCGCCATCATCACTTCTATGAAAAACACGTATTTTCAACCCATTCTGCTCGTGGATATCTCCAATAGGTTCAGGGTGATGATGAGGAGATATTGTGTGAGGAACAACATTCAAAAGGGCGTCGTCAATAACGACCACCGGAGTCACAAGTGGTCCGGACTCCGAAACTTTTTTCTTTGGTGGCTCTTTAGAGAATATTCGCTTACCATGCGCATCGAGAAGAGCGAAGCCTTTTTTAGTAAAAATAGCCTTCATTTTTTTCATTTCTTCTTCCCATTTCCTTCTCTCTTGATCAACTGAGTTAAAATCATCCGAGCTAACATCACCAGAGGAGGAGACGCTCACAGCACTGTCATTTGAGGTTTTACCAAGACCAAACCATCTCTTCTTTTCAGTCTTTATCAAACCCTCTTCGATTAGCGCCTGATGGACTTCCTCTTTTGCTTGAAGTTGTAACTGTGAACCAACGACACTCTCTACTTCCGTTCCAATAGCAATATCCATACTCTCTAATCTCTGTCCGATGGAATCATGAATCTTATTGCTCCAGCCTTTCTCTCCATCGTTGTGACTTTTCAACCAGTAATCAAATGCCTTCTCTTTGCAAACTAGACAGAATGTTATTTTTTCAGAAGGATGTAAAGGCTTTCCATTTTCATCAAACTTTTTCCTCACAAATTTATGGGGGTGAGCCATAAACCAGGCTTTCTCTCGCTCAGCAGTTCTGCGAATTTCCTCTAGTCTATCCCTCTCCAATTTACGCTTTTCGTCAGCTGTTAACTCTTTTGCAGTTTCCCGAGCGCGCCTACGATCTTCTCGACGCTTTTTTGCTAACGCGTGTTTGTCCTCTTTGGATGGTTTTATTCCTAAAGAAATTTCATTTTGCAGTTTTTGCATATCCAATTCTTTAATAATGTTTGAAAAAATGGGAGACAGTTCAACAAGTATTGATGCAAACTGTAAAATCGGACACAGACCATTAAGATGAAAACCAAGAATGATTTCAAGATGAAAAACTGACTTACTTGAACAATTTCATCCCTCAAAATCATATCACTCTTAATCGTCGGGAAATGCTGCAAGCAATTGAAGAACGGGGGATGGCTTACCATTGCTCTGATCCAAAGGATATCTCTTCCCAATTCCCATTCATCAGCAGTAAAATATTTCGTCCTTTCTGCAAAATCAACAATCAAAGCATTCCGCTTAACTATTTCTTCCTCGTCATCATCATCAGGAATAGGATCCGTCTCAATTCTCTGCTGTAACTCCAGAGCTCCAACTATAAAATCAACCAATTCAAGAAGAGAATTTTTTCTTACTTCAACCTTCGATGCACCTTCAGCTGCTTCAAGCACTGCTTGCTTATTATTGGGTATGTTTGGATATTCTAAAGACTTCAAAATATCATCAACTACTACCAAAGCATCAGCAACGCCGAAGCGCCAAATTTGATCATCAGCTGTGTCAACCAAACTTCCTGTGGCATTATTGTTGGATAGATATGAGACACTGGCATTCCTTTCTAAATCCACATTTGCGCCATCGAGTCGGTTTTTAAGAGCGATAGCAGAAACACCGGTGAGTCCCCCTTGTTCGTCCCACTTTAGTGCTAATGAAAATAGCTTTCGAGCTTTTTTTTCCTCGGATATGGTTACTTTCTTTTTTTCTAACTTTTGAGCGAGCAATTGAACAACGTTTTTTTCTTTGTCTGTCAATAAATGTTCCGAGTGACTTCCATCGATATCGTCAGATTCTGGTGGTAAATTTACTGTCTTTGCCTCGAGAAGTAATCTGGATTCTTCTTCCTTTTTCTCAATTTCCAAACGAAGTTGATGTTCTAATTCAAGTAAATCGTGGGAATAACAAAAGTATGATTTATATAAACCAGTAATTGAAGGATAAACGGTTCGGTCGATTAGCTCCCCAACAGTCTCTACATGCTTGTCGTCTTCAGTGCCATTTGGAATGGACTTTGTTTTTCGCCGATCAATTTTCGGTTGGTGTGCATCATAAAATTTCATGAAATTTTCCATTATCCACACTTTCGTTTTCTCAATTTGCCTCCTCAAAAATGCTTCCTGTTGCAAAGCTCTTTTCATCTTCTCAGCCTTTTCTCTCTTTAGCTTCAAACGAATTCGATCCTCTTCTCTCACTTCTTCCAGCCAACTATCGAACAAATCCTGTCCGATACGAGTGACCTGTAAAACGGGAAGCGTAAAATCTTCATTGTCCACTTCATCTAATTCTTCTCCATTCGAAGCACTCTTGTGGCGACTCAACCTTTCGAATCGTTGCTTCGCAGACCGGTAGATACGATGCGCTGAATTTAAATCTTTCAATGCATTAAATTGACTTGGTCTCAAACCATTATTTACAAGCCCTTTCAGCATTTCCGAATCATATTGATCTTTCAAAGCGCGATATACCCTCTGAAGACGTTGAACATCCTTCTTTGTTAGATCAGACATTTTAGGACGATATATTTTAACTCCATTAGACCTGAACTCCTTTGCATATTCATCTGCATCCATATCAACAACATTCTCTTTTTCCTGACCTTTCGATTCCTCGTTTAATTTTGATTGCTCTTCCAATAGATCTTCCTCGGTCATGCTTTCATCAACTCGTTTGATCCGTTCCCCAGGCTTTGGCAAAATTGGTTTGTTTGAGATCGTGGTATAAGCCTCTCTTGTACGCTCATCAAAAGTTTGTACCGGGTTAATCATCTTCAATCCAGAAGGGAGATTACCACTCAGAGCTTCTAAAGGATCACCATTGCAGCGGTTGCTTTCCAATTTTGATGATTTTGCATTTTTCGCCGAATAAGTAAAGAATGAAGGATGCAAAATATGGACCCAAAATGAATTCCAAGTTTCAAAATATGGTGTGGTCCTAAATATGGGTACAATTTTGACATCCACAACTCGTCGTGTCAACTTGCATTGATTTAAAACTGAGTCAGGGTCACAATGTTGACGTTGCAAATATATCGCAATATCTTCTGAGCAAAGACTTTGCAACCCTGGAATAATTCTTCTTTGGTCATCTTTCACATTAATAAGAACAGATACTTCACAGCCAAGTTTATGTTTTGGCGTATACATTTCGTCTATGTAATCGCATATTTCTTGTAAGGACTCAGTAACTTCAAAGGGGTAGAAATCAATTTCTTGAACTCTATTCCAGAATTGCGAATCATATTGTGACCATTTTGTCCCAGATTCCAATGAACCTCTTAAGTAATGATGTCGGCTTGACATATCACAGAGAATATTTCTCTTACCCCGGGGGTTAGCCTCATTATTATCACCATCATCGACCTCATGGGCATCAAAATTTTGAAAATGATTGTGATCACTGGACTCCGTTTGATTTTCATCAATTTCTGCATTGGGATGAACCTCTGTGGACTCCTCTTTCGATCTTCCACTTTTAGAATCATCCTCGCTTGGAATAACCTTTAGTTGAATCTTTTCATCCTCCCTTTCCTGTTCTTCATCTTCAAATTCCTCTTCTTTGTCTTCTATATCATCATCTTCTCCTTCCGATTCTTCTTCGTCCTCTTCTTCATCGTCACCTTCAGATTTTAAATCCTCTTCTGCATGCTCATCTGGATTCGAACCATCCTCATCTTGAGAGTTTTCAGCATCTTCCTCTTGCTCTTTCAGATCATTCTCATCCACACTTTCACCGGTAATATTTTTTGCAATTTCATTATCATTTGAGGTTTGGACATCATTAACAACAGTAACATCTGTTTGATGTTGGCTATCCTGAAACGATGGATAATTTCCTTCTCCCAGAGAAGAATTCTCGTTTTCCATGATTGATTGAGATGTATCGCAATATTCGCGGCGATTAATAAGTGTTTGTGGAGGGTTGGAATCTCTGTCTGCAATTATCATCACCGTTGCATCATTGGCTTTAGAAATAGGAGAGGAGGTAGCAGCTACACGATCCACCATTTCATGAAGTAGTTGCCTGATAATGAAGATGTCTTCATCAACGCTGTCCACCATCGCAGCAAACCCTGTTAGCTGCACCTTTTCTTGTCGGCTGGTATCAACAGTGTTACCAAGTCGTTTCAATCTAGTCCTATCGCTGTCCGATATATTCAACATCTTGTGGGGAATCTTCAAAATGATAGAAATAAACTGTTTTATCAGCAAATTGGCGTGATGTAATGAACTACCCGATGCTTGTAACAAGGTACTTTTCTTCGCTTTATCCAAAAAAGGCTCAACTTTGTCGAGCAATGGGGTAATCCAATCTAACATATCTTCTTCAAATTCCTCAGCGGAAAAAATAATATCCTCTTTAATATTTCTATATTTTGCAGCATAATACCCTTCCTGTTCCTTGCGATAGTAATCTCTCAAAAGCGGGAGCTTTCCGATACGATGGTTCTGCTTTTCCTGGGGACTGAAAGTTCGCAAATGCTTTGACAACCAATATAATTTATCATATTTTCGATCATCGGGATTGCTTATTCCCAATTCAGATGTTGTTGGATAATACGGCAAAGATTTTCCGATTGAAGAAGAAGAAAACCCATTCAAGTCCCCAGTCTTAACAATTTGCTGGGAAACTTCATCATCAAATTTCGCTCCCCCAATCAACACATCAGAATGATCGGATAATATCACGCTGCTATGTAGAGCAGTATTGGGTTCCATCGAATTGTGCTCAATATTGGGGAAAACCCCAACTTCATCAAATGGATCATCATTAGCCGTACCAAAAAATTGATTTTGCTCCTCAATATGAGTGATTATTTCATTCAATAAAGACCGTACAACCTTGGTAACAAAATCCACATTGGGTTCAGTTAGAAGGATGTGGGATGTTTGCTCCAATTTATGGGGTACACCAGTAATCGAGAAAGGAAACGAATTGCCATCTGGTATTGGTTTCACTAAGAGAAAACTATTTTCATGATTGGATCTATCGTTGTTTGCTAACATTGAGCTGCACTGTGCATCGCTAATGTTGATGAGTTCTGCGTCTCTTGCCGCATGATATTTTACTCTGCCTTTAGTTTCAGCAAACAATTGACGTCGGTTCCAAGGCAGCATCCTCTGATATGAGGCAATTCCTCCAATATCTTCTTCAGAAAGGACTATTCCCTGAAATAATTTTCATGGGGACCATAATAAAAGAAAATATCACGTACATTACTAAGCGCTTTGCGTTTTAATCTCTCAATTGCCATTATTAGCTCTTTCTCCTAAAATAACGAATAAGGTTGGTAATAACAGAAACTATCGCTGTATTACCATAATCAATATCTTGGCACTCTCCATCGTCGCTTCTTTGTTAGATATGGCCTGCATTAGATGTGGATGGTTTGGAGAAAATCGCCGAATCTAACAAAAATACATGATTATGCAACAGATACGGGAGGCAAGTCATCGAAATATTCTTACTTCTTCAATCGAGAAATTTTCTTTTGGAATTCCGGCTGAGAATGCTAACTCATTCAAAAAAGTTTGCTCAAACATTTTCCTTCTATGATCATCAAACTCCAATGGCAAATCCGCCTCTGGGTCGCCTTCCTGTAAAATATCGCAATCAATGGTTCGTTGAATCTTTAAAACCAACAGACTACCTTGGGATATATTATTAAATCGCTTCTATGAAGAAACCCATCAAAAACTGGAGAAGAGAGCAAATTTTGGACATTTATTTCTTCCTCATCATCAAATTCATCATCCGAATCCAATTGCGCCAGCTTTCTCAGTGCAGCAATGTAGCTAATTGAGTCCGCACCATGCCTCTTTGGCAATAATAATTTTATTTTCTCTGCCATTGAAAGATGACCTTTTCTAATCGCTCTATGCGCTTGTTTGAACAGATTGCGGACCTTAGCACGCATCGATCTGCGAGGTCGCATAATATATAACGGCGGAGGATCAAAATCCATCATAAATTTCACTAATATACTATCAGGAATAGCATTTTTGACACTTTTGTCCAAATTAATTTCTATTTGTTGATCGGTAGTCTCTAATTGGGGATCTTGAATTTTATTTGCTTCTTCCAGAAAGTCCTCTGCATTTTTTTTAGTTTTCTTCTTGTGAATAACCTTTTGTCCTTCAATAATAACATCATACGCATCCAGAATAGATTCAACTAATTTACTAGCAGTTTTCTCTGGATCTTTACCCATATCCACGAGACCTTTTAGTCCATTACTCAAGATTTGCTTAAATCTATCCCTAATTGGTTCAGTGGGGAGTAAAACTGTCTTATCCATAAAATCATGCATGATTTGACGTGTAGCAGTTTTCAAATCCGTTTTGGCAAGTGCAACAGCTGAACGAATCTTCTCTGTGAGAGGCATTCTGCGAATCAGATCTCGTTCTTCCAACTCTTTTCTTCTTATTTCAGCTAGTAAGCGGCGTTCTTGTTCATGTTGATATAGTACTTTATTGGGGATGGTTGGGGAGATAACATAATGACCATCTGTGATAATCATATGCTCAAACTCCAAATCAGTAATTACTTGGATCAGTTGACCATTTTCAGCTTCAGTCCGCAATAAAGGCTTCATTTTAGCTTCACGGGTCGCTGGATGACGCAATGATCGAAGGTATTCTCGACGAGCTAGCTTTTTTGACTCCATTTCTGCGTCAAATGCGCTTGCTACTCGTTCAACCATATCGAATAGAACATCTTCAACCTGCTCAATAAAAGTGGGATGCTTGGTGCGTCGTTGAATTTCTCGTTTCATCTTCGCCTGGAAATCGGCTTGTAGAGCAAATCGATATTGTTGTTCAAAATAATCTTCTTTATACTCATAACCATTTAAATCTTCACGCGGACTCAATTTTTCTAAAATCTGCAGTTTTTCCTTCCAAATCGGCTCCACTTCTCCATTGGTAAAAGGATCGATGTAACTACTTGTTGCATCTTCTGAGATGTTTCCTTCGTCCACTTGATTTCCCCGTCTTTTTTTCCGTCGTTTCTTGGACGGAATTTCCCACGAAGTCGTTAGCATAGCTTCAACATCATCTCCAATCTCTTCTTTTGCTATCTTCCAAACTCGCTCTTTCACTGATTCAAGCTTGTATACCCTTGGCTCGCTCATGAAAGCCTTATAGATACTATCGTAGGTCTGTTTAGGAACTGAATAGAGAACTTCATCAACCACAGGCCAATTTGATGAATCAGAGGCTGGTCTCAAAAACTTAATGTTATTTCTCGCATCGCTATCGAAAATAGTCCTATTTACAGTCTCCAATTGCTGTGCAACATCTCCAGTCAACTCTAATTTCAACAGAACTTTCCTGTTTGTTCGGTGATGATTGGACCTTAATTCCTTCGAACCTTTTTGCGGATTGGATTCCTGTGCATCAGAATTCCTCAAAGGAGAAGAAACTTCATCTTCTACTTCTTCCTCCAATTCAGTGGGTAGAATATTTGCTCGCGCATGACCTGGTTTCATTTCACTCCATCACTCATTGCGCTGCAAAATTATACAATCAACTGCTAGACTTACTGAGTCCAATACACAATTGAAACCAATTTCGAATTTGGAATTCTGCTCAATTAAAATACAACAGCGACAATAATAAAATAATAGGCGCAAAATCTAATCCAACCTGTGCCCGTTTCAAAAGCGTTTTATAAAGTAACCCAATAAGGATAATATATTTGTAAAAGTAAAACATCGCCTTGAATTGCTCCAAATTATTAATATTAATTAACTAGGGGCCTGTGGGCTTGGTCCAAAAGCTGCAGCGGTCATGTGATTCTTAACGTTTAAATAGGCTGGTATCTAAGTACGTAATAGAAGTACCAATATTGAATATCGATATTCTCATTATATTGTGTCTTCAACATCTTCTTTAACATAAAAACTAGACAACTATCTAACAAGCCCGTGCGAAATAAAACTTTAAATTACAAACATACAGAACATACCAGAAACATACAATACAA
>JACCEA011012351.1_pt1 | contig 19406 bp, 16 predicted proteins | sample 7449851 | NCBI WGS metagenome assembly JACCEA01 (sample SAMN15323453, study PRJNA562643) | freshwater metagenome | isolation source: river surface water | place: USA:Blue River Watershed | collected 2017-08-18
AAAATACCTGATTATTTCTCTAAATTTAACTTCAGAAATTTTTGAACACTTAATGTACTTATTTATTTGAACCATGACAGTATCTTACCACATCTTTAAATGTGCTTTGATTGTCTAGCCCCTTAAACAATTATTTTCCGATACAGAACTTAGAAAAAATCTCACCAAGCAAATCATCAGCACTAAATTCACCAGTAATAGAGCCTAATGCAGTGTGTGCATAACGCAACTCTTCTGCCAAAATCTCTAATGATTGCCAATTTGTAAATGCTGTATCAATATGCTCAACCGTCAAACGCATTGCATCCAAATGCCGTGTCCGCGCCAGAAATACATCCCCAGCAGAATTATTCCAACCAATTAAGGCCAATAGCTTACTTCGTAATAAATCAACACCAAGTCTTTCACGAGCAGATAAGTAAATCTGTGCACTACCATCCTGCTCATCAATTCTTGGCGATTGCCCATTTAAATCAATTTTATTATGAATAAATAACTTCGGTAGACCAACTGGCAATTTAGATAAAATTTGGTGATCTTCAAAACTTATGCCAACATTATCATCAATAATTATCATACACAAATCTGCACTCGACACCGCATTTAATGCGCGTTCAATTCCAATTTTCTCAACCACATCATCAGTTTCTCGAATTCCAGCCGTATCAATAATATTAAACGGTACACCATCAATGATAATTTTCTGGCGTACAATGTCCCGCGTGGTACCAGCAATCTCCGTCACAATCGCAACCTCTTCATTCGCCAAAGCATTTAGCAAGCTAGATTTACCAACATTTGGTCGACCAACAATTACAATATTTGCACCATTATTAAGGAGCACGCCCTGTTTTGTTGAACCGAGTAATGTATAAATTTCCTGCTGCAAAGCTTCTAGTTTGGTCTTAATTTTGGCATTGGCAATAAATTCAATATCTTCTTCAGGAAAATCTAAAGTTGCTTCAACAAACATTCGTAAATTAATTAACTGTTGATTAATCTGCTGAATTCGCCCAGAAAACTCACCTTTCAACGATTTTAGCGCACCTTTGGCACTAGCCTCGCTCTCAGCATGAATCAAATCAGCAATACTTTCAGCCTGTACCAAATCCAGCTTGGCATTCAAATAAGCTCGCTTGGTAAACTCACCTGCTTCAGCTATACGACAACCTAATTCCAAACAACGCTTCAAAAGCATATTTAGAACAACAGGACTACCGTGACCTTGTATTTCCAGCACATCTTCACCTGTAAATGATTTTGGACCACGGAAAAATAACACCAAGCCAGAATCGAGGACTTGATTGTCGGAACTATAAAAGTCAACATAATGGGCCAAGCGTGGTTTGAGTTCATCTTTATGAACTAACCCAGCAATTACACCAGATAAATTAGTGCCCGAAACCCGAATCACACCAACTCCAGCGTACCCAGCACCACTGGCAATTGCAACAACATTATCAGCTATATATGACATAATTTCTTTACGTTAAAAAGTATAAGCGGTTTTAAGTTCTTCACCGCTAATTTGACAAAGGAAATACCACAACGCAGGCATATTACTGTAGCGACGAATAATTGCACGCATTTTACTTACCGAGTAAGAATTAAAAGCTTGATCAGTTGCGCCTTGTACGAGTAAATACCATAGAGTGTAATACTCTGTTTCACGATAAAATTCATCGACTGGTTTATCTTTACTGAATGCACTTCCTCGTTGTTGCGACCATATTGGTACCAATTTATCCAAAATATCGTCCTCGCACTCAGAATTAATAATCAATTGAGTAGCAGCATCCAACAGCAATTTATATTTCTGAGTCTCACCTAGACCGCTATTAAATTTACTCACTTCCCAAAACAACAAACTAATCTCTGCTTTAATTTTGTTACGCTCTGGTTCGGATATCTGTAAATTAGCCACAAAATTTAGAGCTAATTCCAAATCATTAGAGTTAACGATACATGCAGTATCTATAATAGTTGCATCGCATACTTGCGGATTACTTTTAAATGACATTTAACTGATTCTTTTCATAAATTTCAACACAAAACATCGAAGTGTGATTTTAACATATTACAAGCCTATAAATCGGCACATTGAATTCAAACAAGTGCTTAACTTCGTGATATAATCGGTTCCTTTATATAGCTTAGTATAATTTGGATCTACTAATTAATGACACCTAAAAAGAAAATCTGTTTAGTGGTTTTAGCCGCATTAGACATAATCAGCGTAAGTTATGCTGATTCGTCTTTATCATACCTTGGCAGTACTCAGACCGAAGTAGTACCTCAGGTGTGTGGTTATAATGACTTACAATGGTATCAAAAATCTGGTCCAGACTCTGTCACAATTTCCCAAGTAAAACCCAAAACACTCTTCTTACAAGCAGATAATATCAATGGTAAAATGAAGGGTATCAACGTTGCCGATGGTAATGTTTTGGCTTACAAAGAGAGTCAGACTATGGTCTCAGATTGGGCAATTTATGACCAAAGCACAGATCGTGTAACACTTGGTGATCATCTCGTCCTAACCAGGCAATTTGATGCTATCCAAGGAAAATGGGCAGATTACTATCTTGATTTAGACAAAGGTACCTTTACTCAGGCGACTCTTTATTACAATAAAGATAATATTACGGCTACTGGCTCACAAATTGATATTCTAGATAAAAATCATGCAAATGTTCAAAATGGTACATTTACCAGCTGTAATCCAATTGATCCAGCGTGGTATATAAAAGCTGATCAAATGAAATTTGACTACCAAGATTCACAAGGTACTGCGCGCAATCCAGTAATGTATTTCGAATCAATTCCAATTTTTGCTTCTCCTTATATGACATTTCCACTCGGACAACGCCGTTCTGGATTTTTAACTCCAAATTTTGGCGGTAGTAGCACAGCAGGAACTATGTTCTCAGAGGCCTACTATTGGAATATGGCACCTAATTATGATATGACAATCACGCCTGAGTTTTGGACTCAGCAAGGTTTAATGGTAACTGATAATTTTCGCTATATGAGCCAGTCAAACGTAGGAAGTATTTATACCGAGCAACTTTTAGTCAACACTGGTGCACCAGAAGTCAATACTCCAAATTATCGCTGGTATTGGAGCTTAGATGACGTGTATACACCAATGAAATATGTAACTATGGGCTATGATTACAACCAAGTATCAGATAACAATTACTTCAATGATTTTGGAAATTTTTATTCAGTTACTGACAATGTCAATTTGAATCAATCGGTATATGCCAACTATAAACCGACTTGGGGTCTAGCCAGCGTCAAATTACAAAATTACCAGACTTTATTTCCATACGGTACAACTCAAACCGTTTCTATTTATAGTCAGTATCCACAAGTTAATTTCAATGTTAACCCCCAAGACATCGGTGGTGGTATAAAAGCAGGCTTAACCAGCCAATACACTGATTTTTACAGCCCAAGTATGCAAAGCGGTCAACGTGAAGTATTTTATCCTAGTTTAACTTACCCAATGCAATCGGCATGGGGGTATGTAAAACCCAAAGTAGGTTATAACGTCACTGAATACCAATTAGGTCTGAACCCTGGCTATCCTGGTAGTAATGGGGATTACCAAATAGCGCTGCCAATCACATCAATTGATAGCGGCTTATATTTTGATCGACCACTTAGCTATAGTAGTGGTGGTGCATATACACAAACTTTTGAACCGCGTTTATACTATTTATATATTCCACAACAAGACCAATCGCAATTACCATTATTTGATACCGCGAATGCAACATTTAATTATGCACAACTATTTAATGAAAATCGCTTCTCTGGTTTTGACAGGGTCAATTCTGCCAATGACATTACCATTGGTGGAACTACGCGCTTTATTAATGATACCAATGGCACCGAGCTAATGAATTGGAGCCTTGGCTATCGTTATTTTATTACACCAGAAAATAATTTTTTATATGGAAATCAAACCCAAGATGCGCAGTTGTTTTTACCATCACCAAATTTGATTACTGAATTAAATAACAATTGGAGCAAAACAATATCCACAACCGCTACTTTCCAATATGACACGACTTACTCGAACATTGATGCCTACACCGCAAACATCAAATGGAATCCAGATGACGGTAAGGTAATTAACTTAGGTTTTAATTACCAATATAACTTACCATTATTATTTTATGCATATACTCCTGGGCAAGCATTTACACCAACTAGCTATGAAAACCAATACGCGGTTACAGCATCTGAGCAATGGCCAATTTACGAAAATAAAGTTTATGCCATTAGTAGTGCAAATTATGACTTTACCAGACAAATGTTATTAAACGTAGTTGGTGGTGCACAATATAACGGAGGATGCTATACCATCAGTGCCGTATATCAACAATACATCTTTAATTACAATCAAACGCAAAGTGTTTGGATGCTTAATTTTAACTTCAAAGGAATTGGTAATATTGGCTCAGGAGATCCAAGTACAGCATTAAACCTAAACGTACCTGGTTATATGCCAATCAGCCAAATTCAACAAAATCAAACACCATGAAAGTAAGCACAATTATGTCAAAAATACTCTTAAGCGCAATTCTAAGTGGCATTTTTTTTACCACTTATGCAGACAACTCCACGGCCACCAACGAGTCACAAAATATAGTACCAGCAGCACCTAAAATAGAAAGCTCTATACCTTCAAGCTTAAACTCCAATGCGCCACCCACAAAAACTGTAAACAAAATTGTTGCTTATGTTAATAAACGTATTATTACTCAAAATGAAGTTAACAAACAAATCATACAAGCCAGAAACAATTTACAACAGCGTGGTGTGAAAGATGCCGATAACGCCGATTTACGCGCTAAAGTTATTGATCAAATGATTATGCAACAGATTCAGCTCGACTTAGCTGCCCGCGGCGGAATTAAAACCAGCGATGCTGAAGTCACTGATGCAATCAATAATATTGAAAAAACCCAAGGTCTTAATGATACGCAATTTAGAGCTAAACTTGCAACCCAAGGTATCGCCTTTAATGACTTTCGTCAACAAATTAGCGATCAAATTACCACCGAAAAATTAAAACAACGCGAAGTAGATGGTCGTGTCGTGGTTAATGACGATGAAGTAACGCGAATCTTAAATAGTTCGAGCTACAAAAATCGAATTGATTATCGTCTGGCTGACATTGTAATTAACATTCCAGAGCAAGCAACCATGGAAGTTAATGCACAAAAAAAAGCTTTGGCGGATCAAATTTACAATCAACTAAAACAAGGCGCGTCATTTGACCAATTAGTTTTAAAATACTCTAATGGACCAAATGTGCTAAACGGTGGCGATCTTGGTTGGAAAAGTAATACTTCTCTTCCTCCAATCATCCTAAGTCAAATTAGCAATTTACCAATTGGTGGCATTGCTCCAGTAGTAAAATTCCCAATGGGCTTCTTCATCTTTAAAGTAAATGCAATTAAACAACATGGTTCACCACAAATTGTCCGTCAGTACCACGTGCGCCACATTTTAGTAAAAGTCAATGAATTAACTAGCGATGACGAAGCACATCAAAAAATTCAAAACGTTTATAACCAGTTAGCCAAAGATGCTGGAAATCCAGCCTTAGAAAGCAAAGAATTCACTGATTTAGCTAAACAATATTCAGATGATACGAGTAGCCTTAAAGGCGGTGATTTAGGCTGGCTAAATAAAGGCGATACTGTTCCTCAATTTGAGCAACAAATGATGAGTAATCCAGTTGGTAAAATTAGCCAACCATTCAAATCACCATTTGGCTGGCACATTCTTGAAGTTACAGAAACACGCGACAGTAACCTAGCTAACGATAGAGAAAAAGCCGAAATTCGTCAAGAATTACGGGAAACTAAAGCACAAATGCTCTATACTGAGTGGATACGTAACCTACGCGATATGGCGTATGTAAAAATGAGCGATGATTAATAGCACAACTTAACTATCAATAAAGTACGGACATCTAAGTTGAAAATTGATAGAAAAGAACATTTCATGCTGTTAGTGTTAGTTGGTATTACTAACGGCATGACTCCACTTTTAATTGGTTCAACGCTATTTATATGGTTAAAAGAAAATGGCGTTAGCCTGCAAAATATCGGTCTTTATAGTCTAGCCAATCTACCTTTTGCATTTTCCTTTGCAATTTCAATACTCTTGGAATGCGTATCTAGCAAGCGTTATTTTCATTACAAATTTATCTTACTTCTAAGCATAATTGCTAGCGCAACCACAGTTTACTTTATTCCAACGGTAATTAATCAAACACAGAAATTGTTCATACTATGCTGTATTCTAAGCATTTCTGCAACCGTAAGTAGAATTATACTGTTATCTTTTCAAAAGACTCTTTTCAGTGAACAAAAGCTCTTAATTGTAATTAATATTTCTACGATCAGCTTCAAAATTGGGATTCTCATCGGTGGCAGTTACGCATTATATCTTTCGCAATATTTATCTTGGGAAATGATCTATCATTACTTTGCCATTCTAATCATTATCTTTGGCTGCATAATATTTTGCTTTCCTCGTCATAATTTTAATATCAATAATGATTTAATTAATACAATGTCATTCACTCAACGAATTTGTACACCATTTATTAATTTGACTAAAACACCGCAAATCTGGTTAATTTTGCTCCTAATGTTTTGCTATCGTGCACCAGATAATTTAATTACCAATTACTTTGATTTATTCTATTTACATTTTGGCTTAAGTAAAACTAACGTCGCATTTGGTTATAAACTCTACGGCATGATTACCGCATCATTAGGTGGAATATTGTGCATCAAACTAATTAAAAATCGTGATTATATTGATAATTTAACATTAGCATTAGGTTTACATTTAATTTCTTATGCATTAATCTATTGGTTTAGTCGAACTCATGCACCGTTATGGTCATTTTATGTTTGCGTGACGCTTGAAGAGTTTAGCCGTGGTATGACCATGATTATGTTTTGGTCATTTCAAACCAAAATTTGTCAACGCCAATATATCTTAATTCAACTTGCAATCTTAACCGCCATTGATAGCCTAAGTTATAGCTTGCTCAGCACCGTAGCTGGCGGATTAATTCAACATTTAGGCTATGCAAATTTTGTTCTAATCGTAATCACTGGCTTTATTCCAGCATTCGTTTTACTCAGACTTCTCAAAACAACCAAATAAACAATAAATTCCCCAGATAGATAATAGTCAAGTCGTTGACTGTGTTATAATGTACGCTATTTTAAGCATGCATAAATCATATGCAAAATTTTTTAGAGAAACTCAATGGCAAAAAACTTACGCAATATAGCGATTATCGCTCACGTGGATCATGGAAAAACAACTTTAGTTGACAAACTATTACATCAAGCAGGAACATTCTCTGCACATCAACAAATCGCCGAACGGGTGATGGATAGCAATGACATCGAAAAAGAACGTGGAATTACAATTTTCGCAAAAAATGCATCTTTAATTTATAAAGGTACTAAAATTAACATCGTCGATACGCCAGGACATGCCGATTTCGGTGGTGAAGTTGAGCGCGTATTAGGAATGGTTGATGGCGTATTATTATTGGTTGATGCGGTTGAAGGTCCAATGCCACAGACACGTTTCGTAACTCGTAAAGCGCTTGCTTTAGGTTTAAAACCAATCGTTGTAGTAAATAAAATTGACCGTGATGGCGCGCGCCCAGAATGGGTTATCGACCAAACTTTTGATTTATTTGACAAATTAGGCGCAACTGAAGAACAATTAGATTTTCCAGTGGTTTATGCTTCAGCCTTAAATGGTTTTGCAAGTTTAGATGCAACAGAACGCCCTGCAAATATGGAGGCAATGTTTGAAACTATTTTATCACATGTAAATGCTCCCGAAGACGATGTTGATGGTTCACTACAATTACAAATATCTGCGTTAGATTATAGTACTTTCGTGGGTCGAATTGGGATTGGACGCATTCGCCAAGGTAAAATTAAAGCTGGTCAACAAGTTGTGGTTGCAACAGGTATTGATGGTGAGCGCAAAACTGCTAAAATTAATCAAATTCAAATTTTCAGCGGTCTTGAAAAAGCGATTGTTGAAGAAGCGTCAGCTGGTGATATCGTCCTAATCAACGGAATTAGTGAATTAAGTATCGGGGTTACCATTTGTGACGTCGCTAATCCAGCACCATTACCGATGTTAATTATTGATGAACCAACTCTAAGCATGAATTTACAAGTTAATACTTCGCCACTAGCTGGAACTGAAGGTAAATTTGTAACTAGCCGTCAAATTCGTGATCGCTTAAATAAAGAATTATTAACTAACGTAGCACTTAAAGTTGAAGATACTGATGAAGCAGACGTATTTTTGCTTTCAGGTCGCGGTGAATTACATTTAACTATTTTGGTTGAAAATATGCGTCGTGAAGGTTTTGAATTAGCCGTAGCTAAGCCTCACGTAGTAATGAAAATGATTGATGGTGTTAAATGTGAGCCTTATGAATCATTAACAATTGATCTTGAAGATGAGCATCAAGGTGCAGTAATGGAAGAACTAGGTCGTCGGAAAGGTGAACTTAGCGATATGGTTTCTGATGGTAAAGGCCGTACACGTCTTGAATACCGTATTCCAGCACGTGGATTAATTGGTTTCCAAGGTGAATTCCTAACTTTAACCCGTGGTTCTGGTTTAATGTCACATTTATTTGATGATTATGGTCCAGTTAAAGCTGATCTACCAGGTCGTCGCAATGGTGTATTAATTTCTCAAGAAGCTGGTGCTGCAGTTGCCTACGCATTATGGAAGTTAGAAGATCGTGGACGCATGTTTGTAAGCCCTGGTGAGAAATTATATGCAGGTATGATCATCGGTGTACATAGCCGTGATAATGACTTAAATGTAAATCCAATTAAAGGGAAACAATTAACCAACGTTCGTTCTTCTGGAACAGATGAAGCTGTGCGTTTAACACCACCGATTGCTTTAACTCTTGAAAGTGCAATTGAGTTTATCGATGATGATGAATTAGTTGAAGTTACACCAAAAAGCGTACGGATGCGTAAACGTTATTTAGATGAAAACGAACGTAAACGTGCGAGTAAAGCCGCTAGTAATTAATATTTAAATATTTGATGGAAGGAATTCTATGATTTTACATTTAACTAAAGATACATTAGAATGGCAAGAAATTCATCATGAAGAATTTGCACGTCTAGATACAATAATGTCAGTTTTTCAAGCAGAAGTATTTTATTACAGCAATGATGAAATTACTGTACGTTCAACAATTAAAATTATTGAACATAGTAATCGGAATAAAAACTTTGAGGTTTTAATTCATAGCTATGCTCATGTACATCCAAATCTAATTCGGATGGAGTTTAGTGATGGTAAACAGCTTGGTGAATATGAGACTATAGAAGAAGCTAAATTTGCAGCGCAAACCCACTTCAATCACCACCATCACTTAAAGTATCCGCACTCTCATTAGTATAAAAATAAAAAAGAGCCTTACGGCTCTTTTTTATTTCATAAAACTTAAAATTATTTAATCCAATTCAACTTACGTTGTGAATAAAACAATCCATAACACAAAATATACGCGTAACCAAATACAGGAACCCAGTAAGAATCAACGATATTACCCACATCCGCAATATAACCTTGTACTAAAGGTAATAAAGCACCACCTAAGATCATCATTACTAATAATGAAGAACCTTGCTCTTTATATTTACCTAAATTTGCAATTCCCAAATCAAAGATATTTGGCCACATTACTGAATTAAATATCCCGATTGATAAAATTGCCCATGCCGCAAACATTGTATTGGCCATCATCATTGCAACGATTAAATTAGCAATATTTACTAATGAGAACAAAATTAAATTCATCCGCGCACTTGATTTACATGCCAATAACAATAGAATAGCTAATGCTTGGAAAGCAACATAGTAAACCAATTGTAATTCAACATTACCAATTGAATAAACCATAAATGCAGTTAGCGCAATACTAATTAACACCATCAAAACTAACTTTTTGAATACTTTAGAATCACTCAATGCGACCGACCCTAAGAAGCGCCCTATCATAGCACCTCCCCAATAGAAGGCCAACAATTTACCAGCAACTGATTCTTGCAAATTAATCGTCAATGGATCACTCAAAAATGAAACTAAATTTGTTCCAATTGTAACTTCTGCACCTACGTAGAAGAAAATTGCCAACATACCAAAAATTAAATTTAAATGATTCAAGGCAAATAATTTTCCAGCAGAATCATGTACCGTAATATCATCTTCTTTAATTTTTAAAAACTTCCAAATCATGAAAGCTAATAAGACAAAGAATAAAGTTAGGAAAATATATGGATATTTTAAATTATTCGGATTTTCTTTAACTTGTAATAGCTCATAAAAAACTAAAACTCCAATTAATGGAGCTACTGCAGTTGCTAAAGAATTAAATCCCCCTGCCAAATTCAAACGACTAGCGCCAGTTTCAGGATTACCAGTAATCAAAACTAATGGATTAGCGGCAATTTGTAAAAATGTAAAACCAAAGCCAATTGTAAATAGACCAGTTAGAAATATTCCATAGCTTTTAAAACTTGCTGCAGGAATGAATATCAAACAACCTAAAGCTGATAAACCCAAACCTAACAAGATTAAACCTTTAAAACCTAGATTTTCAAAAAATTTGATACCAAATTTTGAGGCAAAAACGTAAATTAAAGACCCAATAAAATAAGCTGTAAAAAATGCAAATGCAACTAGATTAGCCTGCAGATGTGAAATTGAAAAAAGACCTTTCAAAATCGGTGTTAGCAAATCATTTAAACAAGTAACAAATCCCCAACCAAAAAACAAACAGTATAAAACAACAAAATTAATACTGTTACCATGCTTTTTCATAAAAAATACCTCCACTATAAAAGTAGAGGTATTTTAACATAATACCACAATAAGTGTAACACTTACAAGCGTTTATTTACTCTCCAGTAAAAAGACCCTTTAAAGTATCGATAAATGACTTACTTTTTGGATTATGTGATGCACTTCCACCACTATCATCGGCAAATTGACGCAAAACATTTTTCTGAGAATCAGTAAGCTTAACAGGGGTTTCAACAAACATATGACAATATAAATCTCCATTCGTGATCCCACGTAGAGCTTTTATACCTTTTTCGCGAATACGCAACACTTGATTGGTTTGGGTTCCCTCTGGAACTTTCAACGTAACACTCTTGCCATCAATTGTCGGCACAGCAACTTCACCACCCAACGATGCTGTAATAAAATTAATCGGCACTTCACAATGTAAATCTTTACCTTTACGAGTGAAAACCTTGTGTTGTTTTACCGCTACATGAACAAACAAATCTCCATTTGGCCCGCTATTTAACCCTGCCTCACCCTCACCTGTCAAACGTAAAGTACTGCCATTATCAATACCAGCTGGAATTGTTACTTTTACTTTACGATTCTCACGCACTAGACCGTTTCCACGGCAAACATTACATGGATGTTTAACTGTTTTACCACGCCCATTACAATCAGGACAAGGTTGTTGAACAGAGAAAAAACCTTGCGCATAACGCACTTGACCAGCACCGTTACAAGTCGTGCAAGTACTAACATCTTTCGGATCTTTAGCGCCTTTACCATTACAACCTGTACATTTCTCCGTGCGTGGAAACTTAACTTCTTTTTCACAACCAAATGCAGACTCTTCCAAGCTAATTTCAACTGTACATTCTAAATCACTACCACGCATTGGTGCATCATGACGTTGCTGTTGGCGACGTCCACCGCCACCGAAGATATCACCAAAAGCATCAAAAATATCTTCAAAACCACCGCCACCACCAAAGCCGCCACCTTGACCACCGCTGGCGGAATTACCACCAACTCCAGCATGACCAAATTGCTCATACATTTGTTTCTTTTGCGGATCAGATAAAACTGCATATGCTTCTTGCAGTTCTTTAAATTTCTCCTCAGATTGTTTTTTCTCTGCTTCTGGTAACGTAGAAACCCTATCAGGATGATATTTCATCGCTAATTTACGATAAGCTTTTTTAATTTCATCATCGGATGCGCCTTTAGAAACGCCTAACACTTCATAAAAATCACGTTTTGACATAGTTGATAAACCTTAACATTAATAAATTTAGCATATTTGCCGAATAATAATCGAGCATTTTTATACAAAAAGAACTCCTCATCGGAGTCAAATAATCACATTAAATCTATACAATCATAATTCAATTAGATGGGGATAAAGAATAAAACTTCAAGGGGGTTAAAATAAAATTCCTTCATGGGCTAAAAGCCATTTTTTAATCCCAAGATTAAAAAATATATTACCTGAATTAAATCCACCTAACTTATGATTAGCCGCAATAATACGATGGCATGGGATAATAACAGGAAACGGATTTTTGCCACACGCTCCACCAACTGCACGAGGTGCTGATAAAATCTGCTTAGCCACCTCGCCGTAAGTTAAACTTTTTCCAGATGGAATTTGACACATAATTTGCCAAATTTTTTCTTGATGTTCAGTACCATTTACTTGCAGAGGCAAGTCAAAAATAAAATTAGGATCCATTACATATGCATTAAGCTGTTGAATAATCTTTGCTCTTAACTCAAAACCATCATCAACCTCATTTGTGGAAAGAACATCTTCAAGAGCACAAAACTCTGCTTTGAGTAATTGCGACCGATTATATCTAACTCGTAGTGCAAAAGTTGGAAAACGGTAGTCTAAAACACCATGTAAATCACTCATAATTAATCCCTAATTACTACAAAAGTCTTTTAAAAACTTATAATCATCTGTTTTAACTGGTCGCGTTAAATTTTTAAACATTACACAATACTTGCGCCCATTACCACATGAATTATCATCCAACATAATGCCATCAACGTAACAACCATCTTTAGTTGCAATTTGTAAAATTTTACTCGCATCTAAATTGGCATATTTTTGTTTCAATTGTTGCTTAGTTAATTTTAAGCGTTCATTTACCTGACCATTGAAATAACGATAATCAACCAAAACATCATTTCCCAAATATGGATTATTTTGTGGCATACTCAATATAATCTCATTCCCACTTTCCACTATATTAGTCAATGGCAAACAACTACCAAAAACTTGACTAGTAATACTTTGGCTCTCGCTAATGGTCAACATTTGATATTGAATTTCACATTGATTGCCACCTTGATTAAAACTCAGCAAAAGAATTTGTTGATGATTCAACTCGAAGGCTTTAACCAATTCAATTTCAGAAACAGCCTGAATTTTGGTTGGCTTATTATTTAAAATTAAGCGATTTTTCTCTATACTTGGGGCATTGGTCAGTGATTCACTTTGTAAAACCCCTTGATTGGTATAAATACCAGAACGCAGCATTATCGTCAGACTAATTGCAGCTGGTTCAGACTCATGCAATTTAACTATAGAGACAGGATTAGATGCAGACTGCTTTACAACATCACTATACTCACTAACTGGATTAATAATTGTCTGATTACTCTTTTTATTATAAACAAACCAAGCAGATGCTCCAGCTATAAGTAAAAACAAAATAATTATAATTATTTTCTTATTCATCAAGATTCCAAAAATATCATATAAAGAAGAATCACCATCAATCAAATCATAAGATTAAGATTATTTAGCATTCGTGCTCATAGCAGAATTTTGCTGTTGCATTTTTTTGATCACTTTATTTGTCTTTGGAAAACATGCTGGATAGCTTTCAAAAGTCTGACGATTTTTCATCATTAATTTACCCATTTGACAAGCATCATTTTTGTGGTAAGCCGCATCAATTGCTCGATGGTTCTCGCGCATTTGCTGGCGAACTTGTTGACACTGAGCCGAACTTTCGCTAAGGTCGGTAGTTACCGCAAAAGCATTTGCCACAAATAACAGAGTTAATAGCCCTAAACAATTCTTTTTCATAATTTACCCTAAGAAAATAATTATCATAACTTATATCAAATATATTTCCACAATTCATAAAATCAAATAAATCAATATAATAAAACACCAAAGTTTTTACAATAGTATAAGTGCAAAATTAAGATCAAACAACTTATCAAAGATTAAGGATTTTACATTATAACTAAAATCCTTAATCAAATTGTAGCACATTAAATCATTATTAAACAAGCAAAATTAAATTAAGCTCGCCAATAACTCTGCTTTGTTTGTCTGTTCCCAACTAAAATCATTATCTTCCCGCCCAAAATGACCATAGGCTGCAGTCTTACGATAAATTGGACGTAATAAATCTAATTCCTGAATAATGCCTTTTGGACGTAAGTCAAAATTATTCATAACTAATTGTTCAATCTTACGGTCATTAATTTTGCCACTACCAAAAGTATTAACATTAATCCCAACTGGCTTTGCCACCCCAATTGCATAAGCAATTTGCACTTGACACTGACGCGCTAATCCAGCTGCAACAATGTTTTTTGCAACATAACGCGCAGCATATGCAGCCGAGCGATCTACCTTAGATGGATCCTTACCAGAAAAAGCACCACCACCATGCGGCGCAGCACCACCGTAAGTATCAACTATAATCTTGCGACCCGTTAAGCCACAATCCCCCATTGGACCACCAATAATAAATTGCCCAGTCGGATTAATTAAATACTTAGTTTCTTTGGTTAACATTTTACTTGGTAAAGTTGGCTTAATAATTTCTTCGATTACAGCTTCTTCAATTTGCTTATGAGTTAATTCTGGATCATGCTGTGTTGATAGTACAACAGTATCAAATGACAATGCTTGCCCTGTTTCACTATCATAACGCACAGTTAATTGTGCTTTGGCATCCGGTCGTAACCAAGCCAATTGGCCAGATTTACGCACCTGAGATTGTTTTTCCATTAAGCGATGTGAATAATAAATTGGAAGAGGCATTAAAGTCGGTGTTTCATCACAAGCGTAACCAAACATTAATCCCTGATCACCTGCACCCATATCTAAATCTATACCCTCTCCTTCATTCACACCTTGTGCAATATCTGGTGATTGCTGGTCATAATTCACTAAAATTGCACAACTATCGGCAGCAAATCCATATTCATTTCTAGTATACCCAATTTCACGAATGGTGTCACGCACTACTTGTTGATAATTAACATGTGCTTGTGTAGAAATCTCACCAGCCAAAACTACCAAACCTGTATTCACTAAAGTTTCCGCAGCAACACGCGAATACTTGTCTTGTGCAAATACCGCATCTAAAATCGCATCTGAAATTTGATCGGCAACTTTATCTGGATGACCTTCAGAAACCGATTCTGAAGTAAATAAAAATTCTGACATTATTAATTCCCTATAAAAATCTAAATATAGCAAAGCTGCCTGCTACTCTTCAATAAAATACAAACAAATCATAAAATAAATTGAAAAACGATTGCAGGCTAATTAATTTTATCAGCTAAGAAGAAAATAATAGATATAACAAGTAGTTATAATAAGTGACTCTCCCTTTAGCTTATAAAGCATACACTAAGATCGCGCAAGCTGGAGACACAAATCCAATCTTAGTGGGCATAATTTTAGCATAAAATCAAAGCTTAATCATCAACTATTGAAAGCCTATAAAAGCAAATATAATCAACAAGTTTGTCAACACACATTTATTATTCATTATATAGCTAACACTCAAGCAAATAGATTATGTTTACAAATTAATATTATTTAATTTCAATATTTTATAAAATAGCAATAGTCCATTTCAAGTTACTTTAATTATACGTGTAAATAATGAATAATCTCATTATAATTATTAATACCAATCAACTGTTTATTTAATAGTTGTCATGGATTACAATAATCACAATACCGTGGATTGGCAAAATTAATTTTAGGATCAATTTCTTGGCGCTCAAAATAGTCGCACTCCAAACAGACTTTATCTATGAACTTAGGAACATTTGTTTCATTAAAGCATAACTCACAAAATAAACTTCCTGATTTAATGACATTGCCAAATCCAGGAGTACTACATTTTATGCACTCGAAGGCAACTCTTTTTGCTAATTTATAGGAAAGCTGCTCAATGACATTCATTCTTGATGGATTCATCATGGCGCGCATATCAGTCTCTAATTTTATTGTTTTATATTGCTTCAAAGAATCTTCAATAACTAAATTAAGATCTACGAGATCTGAAACACCTTTCTTAATAATCATAGATTCATTTTTAACGATTAATCCATGCGAGGGAAATTTTACTTGATTTAGCCACTTAACATACTCATTACTATTAAAACTCTCACTTGTCACAAAAAGTTCTGCATGATTTGTATCAACAGATATTTCATAGTCAGAAATAAATAAATCTTTAGTTTTATCATAAAATAACAGCATTTCCATATCCGCGTTTACAAATGGATTACTAGGATGAGGTCCAAAAGAGCCCTCACTACTAATTACATAATCAAAACCATATTTCTCAGCTGCGAATAATGCTTTATTTTTTAGCGTTTCGTATGCAGTTTCTTGACGTGATATTTCTCCACTGAAAGTACCAAAGCTATCGGTATTAAAATCCTCTGCAACCACTACCTCGCAGCCAACTATGTTGGCAAATGGAGGTCTAACCGCAATCTCTTTCTTATGCATTGTTGCTAGTAAAACTTTTTTATTTTTATATATACTCATATCAACTCCTACAAATAAATTTAATTTCATCGACCAAAATCTAATTTATTAAACTACTGGCTAGATACTCTGATTCTGCACATCAACTTCAATCATTCCATTCATACACCGACGTATAAAGTTAATAAAAACACGTTCTTCATGGCTAACGATTTTTTTATGGACGATAAAGAACTCTGATTGTTCAAAATAGTACTCATTGAATATCTGAATCAGCTTGCCAGTTTGAACTAAATTTTTGCATACTGACTCATAACCCCAAAAAATATGATTATGTTGTAGCCCGACTTTCAAAACATGACTTGCTGGTATTAGATTCATTTGGGAATGTGCTAAATTAATAGAGGTACGTTCTTTCGTATACTTATTTATCAGCGTTGTTTGAATAATTGGTAGAGTGGAGATAGAATCTAATCCACCTATTATGCTGTGTGATGTTATATCATCTATTTCTAATGGAATACCATATTTTTCAGCATATTGTGGCGTAGCATAAAGTTGAATTATGTCACTTCTAGCAAACTCAATATTGTATTTTCTGGTGTTAATTTTATGAATTCTTGAGGTTAATGCTATATCATAGCTTTCCATACTAGGAACTTCATGAGAAAAATTTATGTTAAGTACAATTTTAGGGTATTGCTTTTTGAAGTAGTTAATATAAGGCGTTATTAATCCTGAAGAAATAGTTGTTGGTAGCATAATGCGCAAAGACCCACTTACCGCCTTATTAATCTTATTCAAGCTGTTATAAGCATCTTCCATTTGTTGTGGTAGCGTTTGAAACTTACGATAAAGCAGATTACCATCTTCAGTGAGAGAAAATGATTTAGAAGTTCTTAGTATGAGAGGTTTATCAAAATATTGCTCTAGCAAATCCATTTTTCTACTTATTGTACTTTTTGTGCTTTGAAAATGCTTAGCTGTTGCAGTATATGATTTTAATTCAGCTAACTTTACAAAAATTAAGACATTATCAATCATTTTTACTTCCCAATATTTTTATTGTAGCGTAATTTTACTTTTCTTGAGTTGAAATTACAAGCATATAATTTTCTAATTATTAAATCGTTGCATTTATTATGCCGATCGTTGCAGATTTGTACTAAATAGCTTTGTTATTATACCGCAAGGTGTTAAGCTTTGAGAATAAATATGGCTTAACAAGCAAGACTAATTTTATTTTTAGGAATTAAATATGAAAAAAAGATACTTAAGTATTTTTGCCATAGTTTCCATCATGTTAGCAGCATGTGGCAGCGGATCCAGTAGTAGCGGAAGCAGTGGCGGAGGATCTGATACTAGCACAACTTCATTGGGCGAATTACCTAATGGTTCACAAGTTACGCTAACCAAAAGTAATGCAGAAATCACACCAACAACACCACAAACAGCAACAATTAGCTTGGTTGGTGGAACCGCTAATACTAGCTATTCTATGACTTTATCTACTGAAAGCACGTTACTTTCAAACCTAAGTCTAAGTGATACAGAAAGCAACGGAATCACATTCACACCTGCAGTCTGTGAAGTTGGTACAACTGGTAGTGGCAAATCAAACTCATGTCAAGTAACGATTACGCCATCAACAAACACCACTAATGGAACTTACTACATCTATACTACGGCAGTTTCTAATCAAGAGCCAGTTAGTGTGATAAAACTTACACCATTCTCAATAGTCATATCTGGAGGCGCGACTCCAACTCCTGGACCAACTCCAACGCCTGACCCTAGCCCAACTCCAACTCCAACTCCAACTCCAACTCCTGGACCAACTCCAACTCCTGACCCTAGCCCAACTCCAACTCCTGGACCAACTCCAACGCCTGATCCTAGCCCAACTCCTACTCCAAGTCCTAGCCCAAGTCCTACTCCAGAGCCAACTACAATAACTTGTAGCAATGCTGCTGTTGGTTCCACGATTACAGTCGGTGCAAATACATACCTAGTTGTTGGAGATGGCACTGGTGCAAATGGAATTAAAAATACTACTAACTTAACGAATCTTTCAAATGGAACTGTTAAGTTTTGCACTTCTCATGTAACTAATATGGACAGCCTATTTAAGGATGCAGCAACATTCAACCAACCAATTGGTAACTGGGACACTTCTAAGGTTATTAGTATGTCCGAAATGTTTCGTGGCGCAACGGCATTCAATCAAGCAATTGGTGACTGGGACACTTCCAAGGTTATTGGTATGGGATTCATGTTTGCTAACGCAACTGCATTCAACCAGCCAATTGGTAAATGGGAAACTTCTAGCGTTGATACTATGTACAAAATGTTTAATGGGGCAACAGCATTCAACCAAGCAATTGGTGATTGGGACACTTCTTTCGTTACTGATATGGGCAACATGTTTGAGGCAGCAGCGGCATTTAATCAAGATCTAAACGCTTGGGATGTTGCTCTGGTTATTGATCATACAGATTTTAATAAAAATGCAAATCCTAGCTGGGTTGCAAATACCGCATATCAGCCAATTTGGTAGGAGGATGAGCTTGTAAAGTGTATCAATAATATATAAACTACAGAAATCTATACTTAAATATAATTGGTACCGATACTCAATCGGTGCCAATTTTTTTACTCTTAGTAAGGCAGTTACTCTACAAACAAAACACGTTTCTTCTTTATGATAACTTTTTCACGCTAATGACACAAAATTAACTTC
>JACCEA010943203.1_pt1 | contig 19394 bp, 13 predicted proteins | sample 7449851 | NCBI WGS metagenome assembly JACCEA01 (sample SAMN15323453, study PRJNA562643) | freshwater metagenome | isolation source: river surface water | place: USA:Blue River Watershed | collected 2017-08-18
GCATAATCCGTTGCAAAACGGAATGCATCTTTCCAGGCAGGAGTCATGTAGACGAGTTTTTCTTTGACCGCTAGGGGTGTAAATAAACTCGCGTCAAAATTTTGAAACCCTCCGATACCCGATTGCTTCATCCAATCCAAATCTTTTCGGATGCCTTCTTTCGTAATATTTCCATTCATCCAATGCCACCAAACGCGTGGTTGAGCTGTGTGAGGTGGCTGAACAAAACCCTTTGCTAAATCAGATACTTGCGCATACGCAGTTAGATTCGCGACAACGAGTGCCGCGAATCCGAAATACTTCTTCATGTGCTTGAAATTTATTCTTTAACGCGAGTTCCTTTGGCTTCAAACATCCCCATCAAGGTTCCTTTCAAATTGTCGGTGTCAACTTTCGTTAATTCAACGTTAACATCGTAACCTTGAGTAGAAAAGTAGATAACCACTTTTTCACTGTCATCCTCTACTTTTGAGATCTCTACAGCAGGGAGTGAATCATCTCCTACAATCTTCAATTGGCCGGTCAAAACGCCATCTTTACGAACCAAGTTCGTCGCGAAAGTCGCATCACCATTCGGTGTGCCCAAAACAACAATTTTCCATTTACCTGCAAAGAAATCCGTTGGATCAGGCTGTGCCGCAAAAGCGGATGCCGAAAACAAGGTCGTCAAAACAAATACAAGTGCAAGGATCTTTTTCATAATAAATAGATTTTAAGGGTTCATAATATGGCAAATATAGAAACAAAATTCATATTGTCTATTTTTTAGACAATAATTTCTATCTTTGAAAATCAATGAATTAACTTACTATGTCGGGAAGCTTTACCCATCCAAGCCACCAGAATTACATTGCACAATTATCAATCGATTGTGTCATTTTTGGCTATCAGAATGCGACATTAAAAGTGCTAATTCCTAAACTTAATTTCAAAGGTGATTTTTACAGTTTACCTAGTGGATTTATTTATCAAGATGAAGATTTAGACCAAGCAGCCCTTCGAATTTTGGAGGAACGAACACAAATGGCCAACATCTATCTTCAACAATTCCATGTGTTCGGTAATGCCGACCGCCATAATGAACGCTTTATGTTAGATTTATTGGCCCAAAATCCACAATTGACCGGTTCTCAAGAAGACTACGATTGGTATGTAAGACGCTTTATTTCGGTGGGTTATTATGCGTTGGTTGACATTAACAAAGTAAAGCCACAATGCTCAGCATTGGATGAAAAAATGGAATGGATTCCCGTAAAAGAGCTTCCCAAACTCATTTTGGATGGGGCAGAAATTATTGCCAAAGCGCTTGACGCACTTCGCATGCATTTCGACGACCATGTTGTAGGCTATAATCTATTGCCTGATACCTTCACCATGAAGGACTTACAAAAACTGTACGAAACAGTTTTCGATAAACCCTATCGAAGAAACAATTTCCAAAAAATGATCTTAGATTTAAATATTGTGGACAGAATGGAAAAACAATATACAGGCGCCGCGAACAAAGCACCTTATTTATACACCTTTAAACCGACCTCAAACGAATGAAAATTGCAATGTTGCTTTTGATAAGTATGGTAGCCTTGGGCCAACAAGTCATCAAGCTCTATCCGGGCAAAGCACCGGGATCCGAAAGCTGGAACTGGGAAGTGAAAGAGTTTACACCCATGCCCAATAACCGGATGTTGTTCAATGTGACCGAACCGACACTGACCATTTATCCTGCTGCACCGGGTAAAGGAAATGGCTCATCTATCATCGTGGCTCCTGGCGGCGCCTTCCATATTTTATCCATCGATTCAGAAGGGCATGATGTCGCCAAATGGCTTAGCACACGCGGAATTACAGCTTTCGTGCTGACCTACCGCGTCGTAAAATCCAACGGCCCAAATCCCTTTGCCGAACTAATTCCCTTAATGAATGACTTTAAAAAGCTCGACGAAATCAATGCCCCCGTCGTGGAAATGGCTACCCAAGACGGCATCGAAGCCATTAAATACATCAAAGCCAATGCCAAACCACTCGGCATTGATCCAAACAAAATGGGCTTCATGGGCTTCTCTGCCGGCGGTACCCTAACGATGAATGTACTTTTAAGCGCACCCCAAAACCTGAAACCAAATTTCATCGCGCCCATCTACCATTATGCAGATGCGGTGACAGGTAAAGAAATGCCAAACGCTGTGACTCCGGCTTTCATCGCCGTGGCTGCCGATGATAATTTAGGCTTCGCGCCACACAGCATCCGACTATTCGAACGTTGGACTGCCGCCAAACACCCAAGTGAATTGCATGTTTATGAAAATGGAAGCCACGGATTTGGGATGCGAAAAAACAATACGGCGAGCGACAACTGGACAGTGGATTTTGAGAATTGGTTGAAGGTTCGCAAGTTTTTGTAGTCCCTAGGCTAAAGCCTAGGGTTAGATTTATAACCCCAGACCTCAGTCTGGGGATTTGGAAAACGACTCGCCAACTATCCTACCCTACTTAGGGATACTCCTTCTCGTTAATTTCCGTACATTCGATTTCTAAACCGATTGAACATGAAATTTGCCCAGATCATTTGCCTGACCTTACTAAGTCTTTCGACATTCGCGCAAGTCAACCTCACCAAACTCCAAGTTGAATACCAAGATCGTCCCTTAGGGATGGACGAAAGTAAGCCGCGTTTCTCCTGGCAAATGCTAAGCAATTCCGCTACTCGGGGAGTTAAACAAAGCGCCTACCGCATTCAAGTCAAAGACGAAAAGCAAAACTTGGTTTGGGATAGCCAAAAAATCAAATCGGATATTTCCATCGGTATTTCTTATGCCGGAAAAGCGTTAACAGCACGCCAAAAATATACTTGGCAAGTGCAGGTTTGGGACCAAAAAAACCGACTCGTTTCCGCCAATTCATCCTTCGAAACGGGGCTATTAAACAGCGGCTGGAACAATGCGCAATGGATCGGATCCAACGATTTGCCACTCTACAGCAACTACCTTTCGGTTTATAAATTTCAATACCAAGTTCAACTGGACGAGGCTACCCATTCGAAAAAAGCCTCCTTTGTTTTTGGCGCGAACGACCCCCGTTTGCAAAATAAAAACCTCAATATTCAAGGTGTGGCAAATGCCAAAAACGAAGCTTACATTCGATTTGAGTTAGATATTACAGATAGCACACAAGCCTTTTTCAATGTCTTTCGCGCAGGTTATGACCCCAAAGATCAAGCGAATAAGCCTTTATATCGATTCGCAATTCCAACAAATCTGCTTTCAAAAGCCAATCAATATCAAGCACATACCATCTTTGCGACTTGTAATTTTGGCGTGTATGATGTGTACATCGATCAGGTCGACAAAGACCATAAAATCAACCCGACACCCAAAAACGCAAGTCCTTTCGCCCCTACAGGATTCAATTTAAACCCGGTCGGAGTAGGAAATAATTTCATCTCCTATCCTATGTTGGCCGAAATCGGCTTTCAGGTGCCAACAGGTGAAACGGCCTATTTCTCCGAGGTCTTCATTAAGAATTTTCGCCAGCCAAGTAATACACTTTTTACGGCAGCTAACAATCCAAAATTATGGCCCGGTTGGGATGGAAAACAGTTCCGCGTCAGAGGAACGATGGCAGTCGCGAATCCGAGCCAACATGCCACGCCGATGTTACGAACTGAATTTTCCACGCAAGGCAAGGCGATCAAAAAAGCGCGTATTTACGCAACGGCCCGTGGGGTTTATGAATTGTATTTGAATGGGAAACGCGTAGGAGATGACTTTTTCAATCCCGGTTTAACCCAGTACAACAAGACGCATCAGTACCAAAGTTTTGACGTGACCTCCTTACTAAAATCTGGTGAAAATGCCTGGGGTGCATGGTTGAGCGAAGGCTGGTGGTCAGGAAATATTACCTACAGCGGGGATAGCTGGAACTATTTTGGGGACCGACAATCCTTATTGGCCCAATTGATAATCGAATATGCCGACGGCACCGAACAAGTAATCAATACAAATCCGTTGCAATGGAAAAGCTATAACGACGGTCCCATTCGTGTAGGTAGTTTCTTCCAAGGAGAAGTGTACGATGCACAAAAAGATGCCGCGATTGCTGGATGGACAACTGCGGATTACAGTGACAAAAACTGGAAACCGACAGCTGCGATTGCGTTGGAAGGAACAGCCTTTTTGGAAAAATCGATGGACTACAGCAACATGAAATTAAGCGGGCAGTTGGACGACCGCGTACAAGTTCGCAAAGTTCTGCAAGCGCAGTCGATTCAAGAACCCCGCAAAGGCGTTTTCGTGTATGACATGGGTCAAAACATGGTGGGCTTTCCAAAAATCTTCATCCCCAATGGCAAAGCGGGTCAGGTAATCACCTTGCGCTATGCGGAAATGTTATACCCGGATTTGGCGGAATATGCGTCTCAAAAAGGGATGATTATGTTGGAGAATATACGCGCCGCTTTAGCACAGGATATTTATGTATTGAAAGGGGGCGATGAATATATCCAGCCCCGTTTTACCTTCCATGGCTATCGTTATTTAGAAATTTCGGGAGTCGACCAAGCACCTGCACTTCCACAAGTGGCGGGAATCGTGTTGTCTTCGATCAGCGAAATCAGTTCGTCGTATGAAACTTCGGACCCGATGGTCAATAAATTATGGACCAACATTACTTGGTCGATGCGTGGAAATTTCTTGTCTATTCCTACAGACACCCCGGCTCGAAATGAGCGGATGGGTTGGTCGGGAGATATCAACGTCTTCTCCAAAACAGCTACTTATTTAGCACCGGTCAACAATTTCTTACGTCGGCATTTACAAGGCATGCGGGATGTACAGCGGGCGGATGGTCGTTTCACGGATGTAGCGCCGATGGGTGGAGGGTTTGGGGGAACGCTTTGGGGAAGTGCGGGCATTGTGATTCCGTGGGAGACTTATCAGCAGTATGGCGACAAAGCATTATTGGCCGAACATTACGATGCGATGAAGCGTTATGTGGCTTTTTTGGAGACCAAACAGACATCCGAGGGAATTTTGAACGAAGGTCCACTGGGAGATTGGTTAAGTCCAGAAGGAAATAAGAATGACAATACCGCATTTTGGATGAGCTATCAGGCCTATAATTACGAGATTATGGTGAAGGTTGCGGGGATTTTAGGCTTTACGGAAGATGCAAAGAATTATGCCGAAAAAGCTGTCGCTCGGAAGGCCTTATTCAATGCCATCTACATGGATGCTGCAACGCATAAAACGGTGAAATCAGGTGTAAAAGCTCCCACGATGGGTCCGCCGAATACGGCGGCAGTTACAGGAAAAACCGACAAAGGCCAAATTGTAGATACCCAGGCTTCCTATGCTATTCCGTTGGCATTAGGCATTTTCGATGCGGCCAATAAACCTTTCGCGGTCGCGGGATTGGTGGAGACGGTGAAGCGCTCAAATACCGATGATGGCGGCGTGGCTCGTCCACCCTATTCCTTAATGACAGGCTTTATTGGAACGGCGTCCATCAGTGAGGCTTTGGCTGCAAATGGAAAACACGAAGAGACATATCGACTATTAACGCAAAAGACTTATCCTTCTTGGTTGTATTCCGTAGCCAATGGGGCGACGACGATTTGGGAGCGCTTGAATTCGTACACGGTGGAGAATGGATTTGGGGGAAATAATAGCATGAATTCGTTTAACCATTATTCGTTTGGCGCGGTGGCGGCCTGGATGTACAATCATTCCTTGGGTATTCAGCGCGATATCGAATCTCCGGGATTCAAGCATTTCTATTTACGTCCGATTCCGGATCCGACGGGCGTATTAACACATGCCAAAGGGCATATTTCCAGTATGTATGGGAAGATTGCCAGTGGCTGGGAGGTAAAAAACGGTCGGGTTACCTATACGTTTGAAGTGCCAGCAAACACTTCAGCAAAATTGACCTTACCGGTGAAAGTGGGCACGCGCATCACGGAAGGAACACGTAAATGGGAAGCAACGGGAGATTCGTTTGTGCAGGAATTAGCAAGCGGAAAATATGTGTTTGTTGTAGAATAAGCACACCTCTTTAGGAGGCCTCTTACCTTTGGTATCCTACTTACCTTTGGCACCCCCCACTTACCTTTGGCAAACCTTGGAGGATTGCCAAAGGTACAGTTCGGGAATGAAAAAGTTGGACAATAAACTGATAAATTTATTCGCTCAGTAAATAATCAATCGCACTCACCCCCGCAGTGATATCCGCCCCCACTTTAATATGTGCTTGATGCGCTTTGGACTTCGCATATACCTCTAAATCAGATGCTTGGTCAAACGTGAACGCATATACGTGCTGGCGCAATGTCGCATCCTTTTGATTCACCGCAGTCCCCCACTCATATCCTTTCACAACGGATAATTTTGTTAAGCCTCGAAATGAATCATCGATCTCCTTGATTTGAGCGTCAGTTGCATGGGCAGTAAAAGTGATCGTAACCACATGCTTGAGGCGTTGGGGTTTTGCACCAACAACTAGATTAATTCCCAATAAGAATGGAATGCACAAGAAGAATTTCATAAATTTCCTTTTTGGTTAACGAAGTAAATAAACAACAATAATATGAAAAATGGGTACATCCTCATTTTAATGCTCATCTCACAAAGCGTATTCGGCCAAATCAAACTCCCCGCTTTGGTTAGTGATAACATGGTCCTGCAACGTGACAAGCCCACGACCATCTGGGGTTGGGCAAGTCCAGGAGAAAAAATTCGTATAGAAACTCGTAATAAAGTCATTAAAACACAAAGCGATCAAACGGGGAAATGGACAGCTCAATTGCCCGCCTTTTCAGCGGGAGGGCCTTTCGAAATGCGCATCAATGAAGTCCTAATTCACCATGTACTTTGGGGCGATGTGTGGTTGTGTGCGGGGCAGTCCAACATGGTTTTGCCCATGGAGCGCGTCAAAGAATTATATGCCGAAGAAATCAAAAAGGCCCAATATCCACAGATACGTAATTTTTTCATCCCAACGGTCTCTAGCAAGATTCAAGAAAAAACCGATTTGCCGAAAAGCGTTTGGCTAGAAACCAATCCCCAAAGCGTCCTCAGCATGGGAGCTGTCACATACTTCTTTGCGCAAAAACAATTCGAAAAAAACCACATTCCCATCGGAATCATCAACGCCAGTGTGGGGGGATCGCCCATCGAATCTTGGTTAAGCCTAGACCAATTAAAAGAATTCCCAAACTACAAGCAAGATACGACACGAAGCCAATCCGCAGCGGTCAGCAAACAAGTACCTGACAAGGGATTAACCGAATCGATAAAATGGTTCGAAACAAATTACCAGCCACAAGGCTGGAAAAACTACTACATTCCTGGATTTTGGGAAGATCAAGGACTCAGCAATCTCAATGGCGTGGTGTGGTTCCGTAAAGAAATCGAGCTGACAGCCGAACAAGCAAATTTACCCGCGAAAATCTTCATGGGTCGGATTGTGGATGCCGATGAAATGTATGTCAATGGCACGCGAATCGGGAACATTACCTACCAATATCCCCCACGTCGCTACGAAATCAAACCCGGTACTTTTCATCCCGGAAAAAACATTCTGGTAATTCGTGTGAGTAATCAAGCAGGCAAAGGAGGTTTTGTGCCCGACAAACGCTATGAAATGCAATTGGGTAATGAATCCATTTCCCTTATCGGACAATGGCAGTATAAGGTGGGTTCAGTTTGGAACCCCTATCCTGAGGTTTCCACTGCGCAGATGTATAGCCCAACGGCCTTGTATAATGGCATGATTGCGCCGCTCATTCCCTACAGCTTACGTGGAATCTTGTGGTACCAAGGGGAATCCAATACCAGCAAAGCCCAAGATTATAAAGAACTATTAAAGGCTTTAGTCGTGAACTGGCGAACGAAATTCCATCAGTCGGAATTACCATTTATTTATGCGCAATTACCGGGTTTTGGCGACCGACAATTTCTTCCAGTTGAAAGCAATTGGGCCCAATTACGTGAAGCGCAACGCAAGGCAGCAGGGGAAATTCCCAACAGTAAAATGGTCGTAGCCCTTGACCTCGGCGAATGGAATGACATCCACCCCTTGCGAAAAAAGCCTTTGGGCGAACGCTTTGCCGATGCGGTGGCTCAGGAACCCACTGGGCCGAAAATCATGAAGGCCACAAGAAAGGAAAACAAAATTGAATTGGAATTTAACCCGGAAGGCGGACCATTGAAAATCGACAAACGTGATGAAAACGAATTGCAATATTTCGCTATTGCCGGGAAAGATCGCAAATTTGTTTGGGCCAAAGCCTACCTCGAAAATAACAAGGTCATCGTTTCTTCCGATGTAATTAGCGAACCCTCATTCGTTCGATATGCTTGGGCAGATAATCCTGAAGGGAATTTGACAAATGACACGGATCTGCCAGCTGGACCCTTCGAAATAGAAGCTAACTAATGCGGTGATTTTTTTGATACACAGACGGTGATATCCCTTCCTGTTTTTTGAAAACTCGATTAAAATAGGAAAGATTTTCAAAACCCGATTCGTAGCAACAAGCCGTGATACTCATGTCTTGTAACAATAATTGTTTCGAATAATTAATGCGGTATTGATTGACAAAATCCGTGTAGGTCAACAAAGTCGTCTTCTTGATGTAGCGACAAAAAGCCGGAACCGTTAGGCTCAATTCCTCGGCAATCAGTTCCGTATTAATTTTGTCTTGAAAATGTTTCTCCACATATTGGTACACCCTCGCCATCCGTTCCTGTTGTTTCAAAACTTGTTGGCTCGCAATCGGCCGAACGCGCAAGGAAATCGCCGTTTCACTTTCTGCTAATAATTGAAAAATATATAATAACTCGACAAATTGGTCAAAACGACTCAAGGTTGGAATTAACTTCATGCGCTCCCCGACCAGAAGTTTCGTTTCGCCATCAAAGGCTATACCTGATTTCGCACGCTCCATTAATGCCCTTACTTTTTGCATTTCAGGGACCTGACCCATGCGGACCTGAAAATAATCAGGCGGAAACTGAATCACGACCGTTTCCACACGTGTTTTAGCACCATAATCAAAATTCAAATGCGGGATATTCGAACCAATCAATGCCAAATCCGAACCATAATAGGTCGAAACATGATCGCCAATGTGCCGAATTCCGCGCTCCGCCTCCACATAGACCAATTCGATTTCGGGGTGAAAATGCCAATAAAATACTTCGTTGAGCTGCGGTGTCAGCAACAATCGAAACGAACGCTCCGAATCGGGTTGAATCTGTTCTAATTTTAATTTCATTGACATAAATATATCAAATTTAAACCCAAATTATCAAAATAAATCAATACAGTTCAAATAGTTGTCAATAAGGCGTTAATCGGCAAGCCATAAAATGCAGAGATTTGTCAAAAGAATTTAACCTTACCTGCTATGCAAGACAAAACCATGATTCCGAACAATGCCCATTATGAAATTCCAGGAAATCCATCTACGGCAAAAAGTAGCCAACTATCCTTAAACAATCGCACAAATGGAGAGGCCTTGCGCGTATTGAGTGAGGAAGATTGGACATTTTGGAAAACCAACGGCTACATCGTCATCAAACAAGCCGTTCCACGCGAACAGGCGTTGGAGACAGCCAATTTCCTTTGGGAATTCGAAGAGAAAGACCCCAATGATCCGAGTACTTGGTATACAGCCCCGCGAGCTGAAATGAAAATGAAGGAGCTAGGAGGAACGGGCATGGTGGAATGTTACAACAATCAGCATCTTTGGAATAACCGACAAATGCAACGCGTATATGATGCCTTTGTAGACATTTGGGGAACGGAAAAATTATGGGTGACGATTGATCGCGCGAATCTCAATTTCCCCATTCGACCTGGCCATGAATACAAGGCTTTCATTCACTGGGATTATGATCCGGAAACCAAACCCGTTCAAGTCCAAGGCGTATTAGCGCTCGTAGACCAAACCGACGAAAACATGGGTGGATTTCAATGCATCCCAGAATTATTTAGAAACTATGATACTTGGAAGTTAACCCAGCCTGAAGACCGCGATCGTTTCAAACCGGACACGACGGGCTTCACGCCAACCAAAGTAAAAATGGAGGCAGGCGATTTATTAATTTTCAACAGTTTGCAACCCCACGGCATTCGAGCAAATCACAGTGATCAAGTGCGTTGTGCTCAATACATTTCCATGATGCCGGCAGAAGAAGATAATGATGCACTGCGTGAATGGCGCGTAAATTCCTGGAGAAACCGCATTGCCCCTGAAGGATATGCCTTCCCGGGTGACCCACGTAACTGGGAACAAACCAAATATGATACCGCCAAACTCAATCCTTTGGGAGAAAAAATCCTTGGATTAAGCAAGTGGTAATGAAAAGGCTCAAGAAATCTTGAGCCCTTTTTGTTTGATTTATGTAATTATCTATTTGAATATTGTATAAAATATACACGATTGAGCCCTTATCTTTGTTTGATTTATATTTAATTTCAGCATAGGGCCATGGAACAAGTTGAAAGTTTACAAGCATTTTACCAGCGAAAATTCAATTGGATTCCTGAGAACCTCAGTAAGAATTGGGGCCATTTCAATGTTTTCAAATTAGACCCTTACATTGGCTCTGGCGCAGAACCTGTTCCTTATCGTCGGCGAGATTTTTACAAAATCACACTAGTCAAAGGATCAGGAACGATTTATTACGCAAATAAAATTGTTGAGGTAAAGGAAAATGCCATATGCTTTTCTAATCCACTCGTACCCTATAAATGGGATTCAACCGAAAACTTGAGCTCAGGGTATTTCTGTATATTCAACTTCGACTTTTTCCAACAATACGGGAATTTTTTATCCTATTCGCTGTATCAGCCAGCGGGAACTCAGGTCATTGAATTGAGTGATGAAGGTTACGAACAATTTCAACAAATTTTTGAAAGGATGTTGGCCGAAATTAATTCAGAATACATTCACAAATATGACATGTTGCGTAATTTGGCTCTTGAGATGATGCATACTGCACTCAAATTAGAGCCTGCAAATTCCACAAGGTATTCGCCGGGGAATGCAAATCAAAAAATTTCCATGTTGTTTTTGGAACTATTGGAGCGTCAATTCCCAATTGAAGGGGCGCATAACAAAATAAGGTTGAAAACCCCATCCGATTTCGCGAACCAATTAGCTGTGCACGTCAATCACCTGAATCGTGCGGTGAAGGAAACAACCATGAAAACGACATCACAACTCATCGCGGAACGCATTAGTCAGGAAGCTAAGTTGATCCTAACACAGAGCGAATGGAGTATTGCTGAAATGGCAGATGCGCTTGGATTTAATGAGATCAGCTATTTCAATCACTTTTTCAAAAAACAAGTGGGCATCAGTCCCGCGAAATACCGAAACAACATTCACCATGGAAAAACGAAAATTAGGTAATAGTGGCTTAGAGGTCTCCGCTATGGGACTAGGCTGCATGGGCATGAGCTTTGGTTATGGACCTAAAGCTGATGAAAATGACATGATCAAAATCATCCGGGCAGCTGTGGAAAAAGGCATTACCTTTTTTGACACGGCCGAGGTATATGGTCCCTTTATTAACGAAGAATTAGTAGGAAAGGCATTAGCCCCATTTAAAGGCGAAGTGGTCATCGCGACCAAATTTGGCTTTCATTTAGACCCGAACCAAGGATATAAAATGAACGGATTGGATAGTTCACCAGCGAATATTCGCAAAGTTGCCGAAGCCTCGTTAAAGCGACTAAAAGTAGATGCCATTGATTTATTTTACCAGCATCGCGTAGATCTCAACATCCCCATCGAAGATGTGGCTGGCACAGTTAAAGAGTTAATCAGGGAGGGGAAGGTCGAACATTTTGGCTTTTCGGAGGCGGGAGCAGCCAACATCCGTAAGGCCCATGCAGAAATGCCGGTAACGGCCTTACAAAGTGAATATTCTTTATGGACTCGGGAGCCTGAACAACAAATCATCCCGACCCTGGAAGAATTAGGTATCGGCTTTGTTCCATTTAGTCCACTTGGAAAAGGTTTTTTAACGGGAAAAATTGACGCGAATACGGAATTTCATGAAAATGATTTCCGCAGAACCGTGCCTCGTTTTTCCGAGGAGGCACGTGAACATAATCAGAAATTGATCAACGTTTTGGCAGGCATTTCGCAAGAAAAAAATGCAAGTCCGGCACAAATTAGTTTGGCATGGTTATTAGCTCAAAAACCATGGATCGTACCCATTCCGGGGACGACGAAAATGCATCGCATGCAGGAAAATTTTGATGCCATTCAACTGCAATTAAGCGCAGATGACATCAAGCAAATTACCGAGGCGACTTCCCAAATCGAAGTTCAAGGAGATCGTTATTCCGCTGCTGCCATGGAGGCATTGGCCAAAAGTTAATTTTTTAACCTCTTTTCAAATACTAGAATCAACCCTTTGTAAATCTTCTGTACAACCCAATCATGAAATTATTAAAATCAATCTGCCTAATCTTATTTATACAATTCAACAGCTTAGCTGACGTAACATCGGACTCAACAAAGAAGGAACTTCAATTCGCTACTACAACCACGATCACCAACAACGGAATTTCCATCATACCCATTTTTACCTTGGGAAAACCTGCTGCGATCATCAACTTTACCGTTGGACGCAAATTGACCTTTGAGCCTGAATTCCGTGTTTCTTTGGAGGGAAAACCTTGGTCCTTCATCTATTGGTTTCGCTACAAATTAGCCAAAACACCCAAATTTACTTGGAGTGTAGGAGCCCATCCTGCGATTATTTTCAAGACTATTCCCGTGACAATCAATGGAAACAACGAAGAGGTATTGCGAGCTCAACGCTTTTTGGCAGCCGAAATGGCTCAAAATTTCCGCTTTAACAAACACGTTAATTTAGGTTTCTATTACCTCGTGGGCGCAGGAAGTGTGGAAAACAAAACCAAACCAACAAATCTATTGACCTTGCGCGGCGGATACAATAACATTGACTTAGGCAAAGGGTTTTTAGCAGGCGTAAATTCCCAATTGATTTACTTATTTACCAACGGCGAAGAGGGCTCTTACGTAAACGCAACCATTACATTGACGCATAAAACAAGCCCTGTCACACTTTCCTATTTTTATAACCAACCGATTAATTCTTCCATTACGGGAGGAAAAGATCCGGTCTGGAATGTAGGCGCGACCTATGCCTTCAATAAATTATTTACGCGCAAATAAATGAAAAGCCCGGCATAACAACCGGGCTTTTTGATTACACTTATTTCAATCCATAAATTTTTACTTGTCGCATAGACCAAGGAATCTCGTCAGCCACTTTCGTAATACCTTCTACTAATTTCAATCGGACAAATTTCGTTTTGACTTGATCAAAACTCACGACATTATCCCCTTCTTTTCCTTGGTAATTTGCCACATGAGTATGCCAATTGATGCCATCCAATGAAGTTTCGATTTGCAAAAGTTTTGGATAGGTTGGAATCATCGTAGGTGCAGCGCCTGGTACCGGTTTCGATGGGCGCTTGAACATCGAGGCAGAACTAAAATGGAATTCTGACAAATTCATCGACTGAGGGAATTCGATTTGATACCACATGTCTTTAGCCTGCGTAATACCCGTAGACCAACCCTCAAAATTTGTTGCACTTCGAGGAGAGGCATTACCACCCACACGTGTTGAAACCGTATTGCTGGCTGCAAATTTCCATGAAGCATCCGCTGGAAATTCCTGCGGAACTTGACGCATTAAGGATTCAAATTTGTACATAGATTTTTGATTCGAGGTTTTAGCACGAATCGCCGCAACTTGTTGGGGCGTCACAAATGAAGCATCATTCGACAAACCATTGCGGATATAAGAAACGACATCGGCTATCCATTGGTCCGACTGCTCTTTCATCGCTTGCATCATACCGCCGGCATAATTCTTCCCTTCGACAGCTCCATCTAAACCATGTAACAAAACCCGCACTGCATATTCTGGATGCGATTGAATACGGAAGCTTCCTGCTAAAGCTGGGGCAAGTAACTTATTATTCCCCATCGATTTCCCCATGCCGTCATTGCCATGGCATTGTGAACACAGTTCAGCAAATACCAATTCACCGCGTGCCAAAATTTCCTTTTGGTCTTTACTCAATTCTGTCCCATTAAATGGCCCGTTTTGACGAGGTTTTGGAGGCGCGATGGTTTGTTCCCCCACTAACTTCACTCCGCCTGTTGGATGTATCGCTAAGCTCGCCTTAACCTGCGTTTCTAGTTCGGGAGCCTTCACAAACTTCGCAGAGAAAATCGCTTGCATCGCCACCTCAGGATCCTTGTCCAACATGCTTTTTTGATAGGTTGTAGCGAACGATTTATCCCCTGCTTTGTACAGTGTTTCCGAAGCCTTTAAAGCTTGAATACGGATTCGAGGATTCGAATCACTTACCATTTTTTGAATCGTTGCTGCATTCAAAGCGCCTAAACCTTCAAGCGTCCAAAGTGCATGGATTCGTCCATTTATTGTCGATCCACTTAAGGCCATTTGCTTCAGGGCCGGAACGACCGATTTGTCTTTCCGTAAGACCAGAACCTGCTGCGCCATGTCTTGCCACCAGCCATTTGAATGGTTAAGGTAGCTTACCAATTTCGCAGATTTTTCGTCATACATCCGAGCTTGCTTTTTGTCACGCTCTTGGCCATCATAGGTGATACGCCAAATTCGGCCTAGACCCACAACTTTATCTAATCGATACTGATCAATTTTCAACCGTAAATAAGAATCTTTAGGCGTCCATTGTCCTTCCTGAATTATGCCATGGTACATGTCTACAATGTACATCGTTCCGTCGGGAGCCGTAGCCATATCCACTGGACGGAATAAGGGATCCGTTGATTTCAAAAATTCCGACTTTTGATCTTGGTACACATTATGTAAAGTCGTCAAGCCCTCCTTAACCACGGGGTTTATTTGTCGGACGATCCGCGCCACAGGTTCCCCGTAAAATAACTGACCACGCAAAGAGGCAGGCAAACGGTCACCCCGATATATGTCATTTCCGGCAGAACCGGTTACACGATTTAGCGAACCATCTGGTTGGCGAATTTCATCCATTCCTCCTTGCATATCAGCCACTTTTACCGCAGCGCCCCAAGGTACTTCGAAACCTTTCGCTAGTTCATTGGGGACATCATAGTTCCCATACTGAATGGGAAAATGGAAATAAGACGGGACCCCTGAGGCGCCCCCTTGAAACCATAATTTACCGTTATCATCTTGGGTAATTCCCCATTGTGCCCGATTTGCCCCTGTTTTTTCGCGAATAATTCCATTCGGTGTCTCTCGGATTCGAAAAGCATTGACCGTACTGTATAGCCAATTATCCATCCCATAAAACAAGAAGGCTTGTTGGTGCTCCACATTTCCAGAACGACCATATTTAGTGGTAAAAAGTTCTTTTTTATCTGCCTTTCCGTCGCCATTCGTATCCGTGTACTTATAAACATTATCGGCATCCGACTCCATCGTTAAAACAGCATCCTTGCCGTAAGGCAATACAAAACGCGGAAAAATAAGTTTATCGACAAAGGTCGTCCCGGTCTCATAGACACCATCGTTATTTTTATCTTCCCAGCGGGAGATCCGGCTGATAGGTTCAAGCTCGTTTTTGGAGTCAGCATCTAACATGTAGGACCGTAATTCGAGGACATACATTCGCCCATTACCATCAAAGACGATTTCGCCGGGTTGTTCGATGGCAGGCTCTGTTAAAACCGCTTGAATTTTATAGCCAGGTGGCAATTGAAATCGTTTGGCCTCTTCTTCCACAGAGAGTGGTTGGATTGGATCTTTAGGGAGTAAGTCGATTCCCTTCCAGTTTTCGTCATTTGGGTCGACACCTGCAGGAATACGTAGCGTATCTAAGGTACTTGGCTCGACTAAAATCGGTTGTTTAGCGGCACTCAAGGCCATCAAGAGGCCCAAGCCAAGCAGGCCAAAAGATAAAATTCGTTTCATAGGTCTAGTATTTGAGGACAATGTCAGAATGAAAGAACAAATGAATGTCCTGATTTACAATTATTTATAGACGAAAGTTGAAAATTTCTGGATAAGAATATCTAAGCAGCTAATAAGTAGACTCCATTTTTAATCCCCAAGAAATGTTGGTAATTTTGCAGCTTAGTTAACCAAACACCTATGACGCAAGCATCATCGCGGACCAAAATCATATTAATTCTTGGAATTCTATCGGCTATCGGGCCTTTGTCCATCGACATGTATCTTCCTGCTTTCAAGAATATTGCAGAAGCTTTAAATTGCTCACAGGAAGAAATGGGATATACCTTATCGAGTTTCTTTTTTGGAATTTGTCTAGGCCAATTAATCAGTGGGCCATTATTGGATCATTTTGGGCGGAAAAATGTGTTGTACATCGGGCTGTCCATTTATGTGCTGAGTTCCATGGCTTGTGCCTTTGCTCCATCGGTTGAAGCATTAACCCTCTTCCGCTTGTTTCAAGCACTCGGCGGAAGTGTGGGAATGGTTGCCCCCAATGCGGTCATTCGCGAAACATTTGAAGAAAAAGAACGTCCCAAAATCATGTCATTAATGATCTTGATTCTTGGCGTTTCGCCCATATTAGCCCCATCATTAGGAAGTCTTTTATTGACATTAGCGAGTTGGAAAGCCATCTTCTTAGTCCTAGCCAGCATATTATTGGTTATCATCTTCTTAATAAGATCATGGTTGCCTGAAAAGATCAATCACGAAAAACGAGGGCCGTTTAAAGTCGGAACGATTGCCAAAGCTTACCGTGCATTATTCAATGAAAAAGAATACTTAATTTTTGCCTTTACGGGGGCAATTGGTGCCGGAAGTATTTTCACCTATGTGGGGGGTGCGCCTTTGACTTTTTTGAACTATTATCAAGTAAGTGAGTCTAAATTCGGCTTGTTGTTTGCCATCGTAGCATCCGGAATTATCTCCGCGAGCCAATTAAATCACATCGTTTTAAAGAAATACAGCAGTTTGCAGGTATTACGTGTGACATTGCCGACTCAATTAAGCCTAGCTCTGATTTTAGCCATCTTATCTAAGCTGAATTTGATGACGATGGAACTGAACATCTTCTTGCTCTTTTTGATTATGGGATGTCAGGGTTTTAATTTTCCCAATGTGGCAACCTTAGCCTTGCGACCTTTTCATCGCGGGGCAGGAACAGCCTCTGCGATGTTGGGATCTATCCAAATGGCTTGGGGCGCAGTTTGTTCGGTGCTAGTAGGTTTACTTTTCGACGGGACACCATTTACCATGGCGATTATCATATTCGGATGTGCGGCGCTGGCAAATGTAATCTTGTTTGGTGTGGGAAGAGGGATTGTACAAAGTCGCTAGTCGTCAGTCACTAGTCGACAGTTGAATTAAACGAGTAACATGACCGAATTTCAACACGACAATACAAAGAAATAATACTAGCGACTGACGACTAGTGACTAGCGACTGAACTCAACATTCCTCGCTTTCATCTATACATTCGACCGCTGAGCAGAAAAAATAACAAACTAAAAGTCACCAAATGTATCTTTGGGATACAATAATATTCAATCCGCCTAATGAAAAAATTCATTCTCACTACCCTTGTTTCGATAAGCGCACTATTTGCATTTGCGCAAGTACCAGGAGCCCCAGCTGGGGCTAAAATGCCCGACATGAATCGCGGCCACGTCTATGGAAAAGTCGTTGACGACCAAGGAAAGCCCGTCGAGTTCGCATCGGTTGTTTTATTAAAAACGACAATCGATCCGGCAACAAAAAAACCAAAGGATATTTTGGTAAAGGCCCAACAAGCTGAATTGAACGGGGACTTTAATTTCAAAGAGATTCCTATCAATGTGAAATTGAAAATCAAAATCAGCTTTGTAGGTTTTACAAATTATGAAGCTCCAATCACTTTCGCAATGCCTCCTATGGGTGGTATGAAACCTGGCCAAGCACCGGATCCAGAAATGATGGCGAAAATGATGGCAGCCTTCGAAAAAGATTTGGGAAATATCAAATTAGCAACCGATTCCAAAGAACTTGACGCTGTTGTAGTAACAGGAACCAAGGCACTTGTTGAAATGGATATCGATAAAAAATCCTTCAACGTAGGACAAAACATCGTGACTTCTGGAGGTACTGCCATCGACGTGATGCGTAATATTCCATCTGTTCAAGTGGACATCGACGGCAACGTAAAAGTGCGTAATGCAAACCCGATTTTATTCATTGACGGTCGGCCTACCACTCTATCCATGGATCAAATCCCGGCCGATATCATCGAAAAAGTGGAAGTTATCACGAACCCTTCAGCGAAATACGATGCGTCGGGTAGCATGGCAGGTATCATCAATATTGTCTTGAAGAAAAACAAAAAGAATGGGTACAATGGAATGGTGAATGCAGGTGTGAACCGCAGAGGGGGAACCAATTTGATGGGTAATTTCAGTTACCAACAAAACAAATGGAACTTGACGGCAACGATCATGAACATGATGGAGCGTAACGAGTCGAATGGATATAGCGATCGTCAAGCGAACATTGGAGGTATTCAATCATCGATTTACCAATCCTCTGATAATAAGACAAAAGGATTCATGCTGTTCCCTCGTTTTTCAGCCGATTATGCCATCACAAATCGTTCTACGCTTACTGCAGGAGCATTTTTTGGCGGTGGTGGCCAATTCAAACCTAATGAAACACTTGACATTACAAGTACCCTGAATGGGCTTAAGTCATTCAGCAATCGCTATACGGAAAGTATGCGTGAGTTTAAACCACAAGGTTTCCAATTAGGCTTCAAACACACCTTCCCTAAAGCAGGTGAGGAATTAACCATGGATATGAACTTCTTTGGAGGGACAAATAAAAATGAATCCTTGATTACAACGAATTACTTGAACAACAGCACAATCACAGGAACGCAGATTCAAAAAAATGCCGGCGAAGGGAATAATAAATTCATCACGATTCAAACGGATTATGTGAAGCCCATCAAAAACGAAGGCACCATTGAAATGGGCCTTCGAGCGCAAATAAATGAATTAGCGAATAAAAATGTAAATACATTAAAGCCCGTTGGCTCTGACGTCTACAAAGAAATCACATCCGCTTCAATTAACTACACCAGTACTAATCATGTGTACGCAGCCTATATGTCTGTTTCAGGCAAAACAACGGGCTTCTCTTATAAATTAGGATTGCGTGGCGAGAGCTCAAATTATTCAGGGGAATTGTTAAATACGAAGCAACAGTTTAGCAATAATTTTCCGTTAAGTTTATTCCCATCCATTTTCTTAAAAAAGGATTTATCAAAAACAGATCAATTACAATTGAGTATAACACGCCGGGTAAATCGGCCTAATTTCTTCCAAA
>JACCEA011160953.1_pt1 | contig 19386 bp, 14 predicted proteins | sample 7449851 | NCBI WGS metagenome assembly JACCEA01 (sample SAMN15323453, study PRJNA562643) | freshwater metagenome | isolation source: river surface water | place: USA:Blue River Watershed | collected 2017-08-18
CGTTACGGGCTTAGATAATTTGAATGATGTTAATCGGGTAGTTTTGTGGTTATACTGATGTAATGTAATGCCCGAAATAAACCACATATCATCGTTTTTATCTCGGATAATATTATTGATTTCACTGACAAATGGATAATGAGCAACTAACTTTTTATTTACGGGGTCAATAATAAAGATGCCATTATTCCAAGTACCCACCCAAATAAGTCCCTCTTTGCTTTGATTAATAGCAATAACTCGTAGTTTTTTTGAAGTGTATTTAGCAAAAAGATAATTGAAACTAACAATCTTATTACTTTTCAAATCCAACATTGATAAGCCACCAGCCTTTGTACCTATCCAAATATTATTAGATTTATCTTTAAAGAGTGTTTCTATGTTTTCATTTTCAAGCTCTTTAAAATCATCGTTTGGCCTGTAGTAGGTAAAAGTATAGCCATCGAATTTTGAAACACCATCCTCGGTTGCAAAATACTTTATATTATCTTCGTCGCTAATCGTCTTCGTAACAAAATTGCTAAGTAACCCTTTTCTGACATCAATAAAATCAATCACAAATTCTTCCTCGTTTCGTAATGGGCCTTGCCCCTTTAAAAAACCTGAGAATAAGGACAAAATAATTGTCAGACGAAGGATATTACTTATTGTTTCTTTCATTCAAAACTCAAATAACCTTTAGCACTCTGAATCTGAGTCAAATACTGTAATATTATTTTTTTATTGGCGAAAACGACACAGAACATGAGTAGTCATACCACTTAAACTGTAAAAAATGATAAAAAGTTACGTAAAAGTACAATAATTTACGTAAATTGTACGAGTCGAGTTTTCATAACTCTGAGCCGATTCTACAACTTACAGATGATTTTTATGGTAAACCTGAAAAGCTACATTACTTTCAGCAAGAATCTTATAAACCGTAGCGGTGGAAGGAATTTTAAAAGCCTTCATAATATCTCGGATACTTCTTTGTTGTTTGTAAGCATCAACCACCATTGGAGCAATATCTTGGTAATGTGGCGAAAGTCCCTTAGGTCTTCCTCCCATTCGCCCTCTGGCTCTGGCAGCTTCTTGCCCAGCTTTGGTTCTACGAATTAATCTTTTTCTTTCATGCTCAGCCAATAATGCAAATAATTTGAAGACAAATTCTCCTGTTTCAGTTGTAGTATCAATTAGCGATTGTGAAAGACTTTTAAATAAAATTCCCTTTTGATTCAATTCATCAACAAACATTATCAATTCAAGGGTAGTTCTACCCAAGCGGTCAATATCCCAAACAACCAATTCATCATCTTTTCTCAGTATGTCTTTAAGCCTTTCAAATTCAGGACGATGTTTTAAAGCTCCTGATACTTTCTCCTGATAAATTTTCTCACAGCCATACTTTTTAAGAGCATCAATTTGTAGCTGTTCATTTTGTTCTTCTTTGGAGACTCGAACATATCCAATTTTCATAGACGCATGGTAATAGGTTTAATTATTTCACAAAACTTGTTACAAAATTAATAAAATGTAATTTGTTTTTGCAAACGGCAATGTAAAATATTATAAACCAAATTTTAATCTTATTTCAGTTGAAATTAAGTTATCATGCAGTTTTCAAAAAACCTATCATTTTTATAAAATGTAACTCAATATGTCAATAGTAGAGTTTTTTGAAGATGCTCATCTCTTACCCTCAGAAATATATCTTCGAAGGTCTATTACAACCAATGAGAAATGTACTCAATTTTCGTGGAACAGACTGTAGGAACTTCGCTTTATAATTTTCGCAGATATTCATTTTATAAACTGTGTAGAGAATTTCCAAAATCAAAAAACCTATTATTTCTTGATTATTAAATAAAACCGTTCAAAACTACTTAGTACAACTATTATTGAAAATAGCTGACTGAATATGATTTGTAGAAGGACAAACGAAAGAAAGGTAAGAGTTAGTTGATTATGACTATTTAAGAGAGTTCTTCTGTACAGTAACACTTTAACCATAAGTAGTTCTACTAATACTATGACACCATTTCATCTTTGCATCTTTTAATAAGATAAACACGGCATTACATTTTACGACTATCAAATTTTTATGTAATCTCAATAACGTTAGTAATTCTATCTAAGACATTAATTATTTGATACTTTACAGTTTTCATAGTAACTATCTCAGACTTAACAGTTTGGAATACTCACCACAAAATATAATCATATTTTCACCTTATCTTTTAAGTATTAAGCTTTCTCAATCAAAACATAACTAAATAGGTAATCAAAAAAAATGTTGAAATAATTTGAAAATATCCAAATATAGAATAGTTTTGTATTATGTTATACATAATACAAAACTAAAACTATGAAAAACATTTATTCGAAGGCCTTTTTCTTACTAATGAGCTTTCTAATTTCTTTCGAAGTATTATCACAACAAAGGAAAATCTCAGGAGAAGTTCGTGATGACAGCAATGATGAACAACTCGTAGGTGTCAGTGTAATTGTAAAAGGGAAAAATATCGGTACACAAACCAATCAAGATGGTAAGTTTTCGATTGATGCATCAAAAGGGGATATTCTTATTTTATCGTTTATTGGCTATCAGAGTCAGCAAATTGTAATAAATGAAAATCAATCCCTCAAGATTTCGCTCAAATTAGATGAAACCAATCTTAATGAAGTAGTTGTCGTAGGTTATGGAACCCAATCAAGAAAGAATATTACCAATTCTATTGGCAAACTTGATACGAAGGTTTTAGCCAATGCACCACGAGCAAACGTAGGGACATCCTTACAAGGCTCGTTGGCTGGTTTACAAGTAGTAAACGTTTCTGGTGCTCCAGGAGCGGCTCCATCAATATTATTAAGAGGTGGAGCATCTATCAATAGTCCTGGTGCTCCATTAGTTATTGTTGACGGGGTAATTCGTACACTTAATGATATTGCTGCGGACGATATTGAATCAATCGAATTATTGAAAGATGCTGCTTCCACTGCAATTTATGGTGCAAGAGCTAACAATGGTGTTATATTAATAACAACTAAACAAGGCAAATCAGGTACTGCACGAGTTTCTTATAAATATACAGGCGGATTTAACAAAAATAGAGAAGGATACAAATACCTTAATGCACGTGATTACATCTATTATAATAGACTGGGCAACTTAAATTCTAAACGTACGCTTGCCCAAGTAAACTCATCAAGAGGGTATGGCCTTCTTACAGACGCTGCAAACTTAGCATTATTTGATATAAGGGCAAATACCCCTGAAAATGCGGGCTTGCTGGCTCAAGGTTGGCAATCAATGGATGACCCTTATGGTGGTTCGATACTATTTAAAGACCATAGTGGAGAAATAGAAAACCTACTCTTCAGAGATACCTACACGAATAACCATTATGTAAGTGTTGAAGGCGGCAATGATAAAGGCAAATATTTGGCAAGCTTTGATTATTACAAAGAGAATGGAGTGATTGTAGGGTCCGACTATAAAAGGTTATCAGGTAATTTGAATGGTTCATACAAAATAAGACCAAATTTAGAGGTTTCAACGGGGGTAACTGCATCTACTTCATCACAAGTTGGATTAATCGGAGGAGATGTAAATACACTTTATCGGAATTTAGCGATATGGCCAACCATGAACCCTTGGTTAGATGAGGCAAAAACAAAGCCTAATCCTGGCAATGGTATTACTGATGGAAATCCTTTATATTGGTTAGATAAAACTAAAAGAAGTAATGAAGTAAATAGGTTTATTTTGAATGCTTCAGTCAAATACGATATCATCAAAGACCTATACATCAAAGTTTCTGCCAATGGATATTTATCTGAAGGACTGAATCAATCATTTACTCAAGCAACGCAAAACTATTCTAATCTTTATACAAATCCCCAGTCATTCAGTAGCACCACCAGAAATTCAATCACATCGTTTGGTAGAAGTTTTCAGCAACAATACAATGCTATTGTTAATTATCAGAAAACATTTGCTAAGACTCACCATATAAATGCAATGGCTGGACTTGAGTCTTTTGGCAGAAAAGGATTAGATATGCAAGTATTTGGTCAAAATGCACCAACAGATGATATTATTACTGCTAATGCATCAACAACTTTTGCAGCAGGTAGTAATTATTCATCTCGAGATGAATACAAGATTTTATCACAATTCGGTAGGTTAAATTATGATTTTAACGAACGCTACCTACTCACATTTGTGGTTCGCAGAGATGGGGTTTCAAGCCTTGCTGCAGAAAATCGTTTTGGTATATTTCCAGGTATGTCAGCTGGTTGGAATCTTCATAAAGAAGCATTTTTCAATAAAATCGGCCTCAATAAGGTTTTCAACTCCTTTAAACCTCGCTTTAGCTATGGTGTAAACGGAAATATTGCTGGAATTGGCAATTATGAAGTTCAAGGGGTTTATGGGTCTCAAGAAAACTACAATAATGGTTTAGGATTCTTAAGCACCAGTATTGTAAATAGCGGTTTAAGATGGGAAAAAAGTAAAACCGTAGATTTTGGTGTTGATTTCTCTTTATTAAGTAATAGAATTAATATCATATTAGACCATTATAATCGTAAAACAAGTGATTTATTGACAAACCTTACGCTTCCGAGTTATGTAGGTTATAGTACGGTAAGAACTAACTTAGGTACATTCCAAAATAAAGGGTTTGAAGCCACAATTAATACCACAATTCTTCGAAAACCTAATGGTTTGGTTTGGGATTTTGGTGGAAATATTTCATTCGTTAAAAACAAAATTCTTCAACTTCCATTCAACGGAAATGAAAATAATAGACAAGGTGGACTTCAGATTTATGACCCTATTCAAGGAAAAGTTGTTTGGGTTGGTGGACTTCAAGAAGGACAGCCTCTTGGTGCGATTTATGGTTATAAACAAGTCTCTATTTTCAAATCAGATGAAGAAGTTGCTCAAATTGCTGGAAATCGTGTAGATAACATCGCTGGAGTTGGCGGGCCAAATACATCGATGGTTAATAAAATTACAGCTGGAGATGTAAACTGGTTAGATGTTAATAATGATAATATCATTGATTCGAGAGACCAAGTTTATCTCGGTAATATCAACCCCAAAGTAATGGGAGGCTTCACATCAAGTCTATCATTTAAAGGTATTTCTATTTTTACTCGCTTCGATTTTGCCTTAGGACACACCATTTATAATGATTTGGTTGCCCGTACTTTAGGAAACTACCAGGGTACATTCAATTATATGGATTTACAAAAAAATGCGTGGTCGCCAAGCAATACCGATACAGATATTCCTAAGGTATATTATGCAGACCAAGTTGGAGCACCTGCAGGTAAGAAAAACTACACAAGAGCAAATAACGCTGGGCAGGTATTAAATGGAAATAACTCAAGGTTCTATGAAAAAGGTGATTATTTAGCTTGTCGAGAAATTACAATTTCTTATGATTTTAGTCAATACAAAATGGTAAGCAAACTGTTTTCGCAAGCTCGAGTTTATACAAATTTGAATAATATGTTTTATGTCACAAAGTTTAGTGGGCCATCGCCAGAACCACCATCAGGAGGAATCTATGGAGGAACCTATCCTACCCCTCGAAGTTTCGTTTTAGGCTTACAGGTTTCATTGAAGTAACTCACAGTTTATTCAAATTAAAATTATTATCATTCATGAAAAAGATTATCAAAAAAATATATTTAAGCATCGGCATAGGGTTGTTATTGACCTCTTGTAATACATCTCTTGATTTAGCTCCGATAAGTAGTATCAGTGATGCTAATTATTGGAAAACTTCAGACCAATTTGATGCATTTGTATCGGGTATTCATAACAGATTTAGAAGCCATAATTCGGCCTTCCAAGCATTAGGCGAAATGAGGTCAGATATCTTCGGAACAGAGGGGAATAGTGCCAGTACTTTTACTGGCGAAGCCACCCAGGGTGTAGAGCGTATGTGGCTTCAAAACTTAGATTTAGATAATCCAGGTATTAGTAATTTTGGAGGGTTCTATAGTAATATTGGCCAAATTAACTTGTTGATAGATAAATTAAAATCTACAACCGTAGTGACTGAAACAAACAAAAATTACTACTTAGGAATTGCCTATGGCATGAGAGCCTATTACTATTTCCATTTGCTCCGCTCATGGGGAGGAGTTGTTATTCAAACCGAACCAGTAACTTCAATTGATATTTCAAACTTAGCTAAAGCGGCAAATACAGAAGAAGAAGTGATGGCTCTTATCAAATCTGATATTGTAAAATCACTATCAAGTTTTGGAGGCGATTATTCATTCAGAAATAGCAAAGGTTATTGGTCAAAGGCTGCAACTTTAATGCTCAACGCCGAGGTTTCGTTGTGGAATAGCTATAGGGGCGGTGGCTCCACCGACGCCACAACTGCCCTGAACTCATTAGAGGAAATCAAGAAAAATATCCCTTCTTTAACATTACTCCCTTCATTTTCAAATGTTTTTGCATCGAATAGTAAAGGTAATAATGAAATTATTTTTTCGATTCGCTATGTTTTGAATGAAGCCTCGATGTCGTTTCTATCTAATAGTTTTGTGCCACAAACAGGCCTAATTGCCAACTTCTTTGATTTAAACGGCTCTCGTCAATTTAGTGTAACTACCGATAATTGGGGTGGTCTATTAAGAGCTCCTATCAGAATTGCCACTTACAATAAATTTGATGATGCTGATATTCGTAAATTAGCCTCAATTCAACCAGCATTTGCAAAGAAAGGAACTGCTTTTGAATTAGTAGGAGCGTTTATAAATAAATTTCAAGGTGAACAAAATGCTGGAGCAAGAGCATACACAAATGATTATCCAATTTATCGCTATGCTGATTTATTATTGCTCATGGCAGAGGCAAAAATTATTTTGGGTCAAAGCCCTGCAACCGAAATAAATTTAGTAAGAGCCCGAGCTTATGGAGCGAAGTATGATGAAAAAAAATACGGATTTCCTAATCAAGTCAAAGATACAAGTCCAATAAATGCTCTCTTAAATGAACGTTTGTATGAATTTATATTCGAAGGAAAAAGATGGTATGACTTAAGACGTGTAGGCAAAACATTTGTTTATGAAAATACAACAGTAAAACCATCAGAAGAATATAAATTATTGTGGCCAATTGATAGAAATTCGCTTACAAATAATAGACTTTTAGTACAAACACCTGGCTATCCAAATTTTTAATACGAAATTAAAGAACTCATCAAAAAGGTTAAGTTAAAAAAACTAAATGCACACTTCTTCTTTCTGATAACAATTGAAAATCAATAAAATTATGCAAATTCAACATCTTAAAGGACTAATAGCTGCCCCTTTTACACCTATGCACATTGATGGTTCGTTGAACCTTTCTTTAATACCATCGTATTACGAATTACTAAAATCAAATGGGGTTAAAGGAGCTTTTATTTGTGGTTCAACAGGGGAGGGGGTTTCAATGACTCAAAACGAAAAGAAAGCGGTATTAAAGGCTTGGGCAGAGTGTACCAAAGGTGATTCTGAGTTTAAGGTAATGATGTTTTTAGGGGGTACGAGTATGAACGATTGTAAAGAATTAGCACTTTACTCTTACAACCAAGGCATATATGCTATTTCGATTACGGCTCCTTTTTATTTTAAACCCGCCAATATAGAAATGCTTACGCGTATATGCGAGGAGGTTGCATCTGTAGTACCAGAGATGCCTTTATACTACTACCATATTCCAGTACTGACAGGCGTTGGATTTTCGATGTATGATTTACTTAAAAGCATAAACGGTAGAATTCAGAACTTTGCAGGAATAAAGTTTACACATGAAGATTTTATGGATTTTCAATCGTGTCTAACTTATGAAAACCATAAGTATGATATGCTTTGGGGAAGAGATGAAAACATGCTTTCAGCTCTTATTTTAGGGGCCAAAGGTGCAGTTGGAAGTACATTTAATTATGCGGCTCCATTGTATCATAATCTCATTAATGCTTTTGAAAATAGTAATTTTGAAGTTGCTCAAAATTGGCAAATGACCTCAATAAATATGATTCGTTTACTTGGAAAATATGGAGGAATTGCAACAGGAAAGGCCTATATGAGAAAAATGGGACTCGATTGTGGAGAATTTAGATTACCTGTAATGAATATGAATAAAGAGCAGTATCAGGAGTTTTCAAACGAGGTCGATACATTGAATTTTACAGAGTATTGCTCCAAAATTCATATTAAGGAGCCAAAATCTATTTAAAAGCGTTTTTATAATATCAATTGAAACTTCTTTATCATCGAATTGTATGTTAGAATTCAAGCGATTAAATCTATTTTTTTTGATTTTATTTCTAATGACTATAAGAAATATTATGGCTCAAAATTCCTTTGAATGGTCGGTAATAAAGCAACTCCCAACCTTAAACGAAAAACAATTTGGCATGGGTGGAGCATTATCGGGAATTCATGAAAATACATTATTGATAATCGGAGGTTCTAATTTCGCTGGAGTTATGCCTTGGAAGGGTGGAAAAAAAAGATACTTGAACGACATATATGTGCTTCGACGAACAAAAAAAGATACTTTTGAATGGTTTGAGAAGACTTTTACATTACCCTTTAATATTGCCTATGCCGCTACTATTAGTACCCCAAATGGTATTTATTGTATAGGAGGTGAAAATGAAAATGGTATAAGAAAGGAAGTTTTCCTAATAAAATGGGATACTCATAAACAAGATATTTCGATTGAAAACCTACCCTCACTTCCCGAAGAAATTAGTAATGCTTCCGCAGTTGAGTACGATAATTTTATCTATGTTTTAGGTGGCGAGAATGCAGAAAAAACCTCAAATAAAGCCTACCGACTCAATGTTAAGTCAAACCCAAATTCATGGGAGGTTTTACCCAACTTACCCACTCCGCTATCTCACTCAGTATCGTTTGCTGGTCAGAATGCTCTCTATCTGATAGGGGGGCGAGCAAAAGTGCCATCAGATGTTAGTCAGCTTTCTCATTATACATATAAATTTGATATAAAGCAGGATAAATGGCTAAAAATGGCCGATATTTCGATTGAAGACGTACCTATCAATGCCCTTTCGGCTGGTTGTGGTGTAATGCTTACAAAAAATAAATTTCTGCTCATTGGTGGTGATAGAGGAAATATATTTTCAAAGATTGAGGCATTTAACTTGAAAATTGCTCAAGCCACTTCTGAAGATGAAAAAAGCCAACTCCAAGCAGAAAAAGAATCAATCTTAGAAAATCACCAAGGTTTTAGTAAAGACCTTTTGGTATATCATACCCGAACCAACACTTGGAAAAAAATTGGCGAAGTGCCGATACTTGTACCTGTAACAACCTCAAGCCTTCGATGGGGCAAAGATATTGTGATTCCGAGTGGCGAGATAAAACCTGGTATTCGAACAGTCGATATTATTTTAGGCAAATCTATTAAATAAAATGAAAAACGCTGAAAGTTATAAGTGGTTTATAGTTTTTCTACTTTCGATAGTAGCATTGCTCAACTATTTAGATAGACAAATGCTATCTACCATGAAACCCGCCATGCAGATTGATATTTCTGAACTTCAAACCGCTACTAATTTTGGTTGGCTGATGGCAGTTTTCCTTTGGATTTATGGTTTTATGAGCCCTATTGCAGGTCTAATAGCAGACCGTACTAATAAGAAACGATTGATTATCGGTAGTTTATTTATTTGGTCGTTTGTAACATTTGCAATGGGCTATGCCACCACTTTTAATCAGTTATTTTTGCTCAGAGCCTTAATGGGTGTTAGTGAAGCACTTTATATTCCTGCGGGTCTTTCGTTAATTACTGACTTTCATTCTTCAAAAACCCGTTCGCTGGCTATTGGTATGCACATGACGGGTCTCTACTTAGGCCAAGCTTTAGGAGGATTCGGTGCAACCATTTCTACTGAGTTTTCATGGCAAGTGGCTTTTAGGTCTTTTGGACTTATCGGAATGCTCTATTCTATTGTTTTAGTTATTTTTTTGCGGAATCCAAGTTCAGAAATTACCCAAAAATCAAATACAAAATCACCATTAAAAAAGCCTGTTTGGGCTGTTCTCAAAATACTCCTCAGCAACCTATCGTTTTGGATAATACTATTCTATTTTGCGGTTCCGAGCCTTCCTGGCTGGGGCGTAAAAAACTGGTTACCAACACTTTTTGCTGGTAAACTAAATATAGATATGGCACAAGCAGGGCCAATCTCTACGATTACAACCGCTATATCATCATTTTTTGGTGTAATCATAGGTGGTATTATTTCTGATAAATGGGTGAAAACAAATATTCGTGGAAGAGTTTACACGAGTGTAATTGGGCTTTCCTTAACTATTCCAGCATTGGTTATGATAGGTTATGGTACATCTATTACCCATGCAGTAGGTGCAGCTGTTTGCTTTGGTTTAGGTTTTGGAATTTTTGATACTAATAATATGCCTATTCTATGTCAGTTTGTTGATTCAAAATACCGAGCAACAGCCTATGGTTTGATGAATTTTATGGGAATCATGGCTGGTGCCATCATTACAAGTTGGTTAGGAAAATCAACAGATAAAGGCAACTTAGCCCATGATTTTGCATTCTTGGCTGGCTTTGTACTGCTTGCCGTAATAATCCAAATTACATTCTTACGTCCACAAGTTCGAGATTTTGTTGAAGAATAAACCTAAAGAAAACGCAATCATGTTAAGAATTCTTATTTCTTGCCTTTGCCTTATAGTTTCGACACTTTATGGTTACACTATGCTGCAGAAAGACAATCCTCATAGCTGATGAAATTATGATTCACTAACAAACCAAACCTCTAAATTTTTATGAAAATTTATTTTCTGAGCCTACTTCTCGTGGGCTTATCGATAGAACTTTGTGCTCAATCGACCACCAAAATAGATAGCAACTATCTACGCCCCTATTATGAGCAGCGTGTTTCATTGTTCAAGGTTTTACCAAAAGTCAAAAACGCAATAATTTTTATCGGGAATAGTATCACCGATGGCGGCGAGTGGCAAGAGCTTTTAGAGTGTAAAAAATGCCTAAATCGCGGAAGCTCAGGCGATATCTCGTTCGGTGTAAATGCCAGATTAGAAGATGTTTTGCAAGATAAACCTAAAAAAATATTTCTATTAATTGGCATTAATGATTTATCGAGAGGGGTTCCTAATGAGTTGATTATCCAAAACTATACAGCGTTTATCTCTCGCACCAAGCAGCTTTCGCCTAAAACACAGATTTACCTTCAAAGTATTTTGCCTGTAAATGTCACTTTCAGAAAGTTTACTGAAAATATAGAAGAAAATATTAAGATTTTAAACCAAGCCATGGATAATTTAGCTCACAATGTGGACGGAGTAACTTTTATAGACCTTCATTCAAAATTTATTGATGCCGAAGGAAAATTAGATAAGAAATATACAAACGATGGGCTTCATTTACTGGGTGAAGGCTACATGCTTTGGGCCAAAATAATCAAACAGGGTAGATATTTAAACTAAAAGAAAATGTCAAAAAACACAGAAGTTTACTTAAACCAGTATAAGAATGAATTGTTGAATAATGTTCTTCCGTTTTGGCAAAATCATTCAAAAGATACTGAAAATGGAGGTTATTTTACTTGCCTAACCCGTGAAGGAAAGGTATTTGATACTGATAAATTTGTTTGGTTACAGGGGCGTCAGGTGTGGTTATTTTCGATGCTATATAATCAGTTAGAAAAGAAACCCGAATGGCTTGCATTTGCACAACATGGGGCTGATTTTTTAAAAAAATATGGACGAAATGAGGATGGTACTTGGTTTTTCTCATTAACAAATTCTGGGAAACCTCTGGTTAAACCATATAATATTTTCTCAGACTGTTTTGCAACTCAGGCTTTCGGACAACTCTACAAAGCTACGGGTAATGATGAATATGCCGACATTGCTCGAACAACGTTTTATTCAATACTTGAAAGAAGAAATAACCCTAAACGCCATTGGTCTAAAGCGGTTGAAGGCACACGCCCTTTAAAAAACTTTGCTCTTCCTATGATTCTCTCGAATCTTGCTCTTGAAATTGAGCATCTTTTGCCCAAAGCAAAGGTAGAACAGTTGATTGATGAGTGTATCCATGAGGTTATGGATGTTTTTTATGATAAAAAATCAGGGTTAATTCTTGAAAATGTAACACCTGAAGGCTGTTTTTCAGATAGTTTCGAAGGGAGACTATTAAATCCTGGACACGCCATCGAAGCCATGTGGTTTATTATGGATTTAGGAGAAAGAAGAGGTGATACAAAACTAATTGAAGCAGCCAAAAACATCGTTTTACATACCATTGAATATGCTTGGGATAAAAAACACGGTGGGATTTTATATTTTATGGATATTCTTGGTAATCCACCGCAGCAACTTGAATGGGACCAGAAACTTTGGTGGGTTCATATTGAAACACTGATTGCGTTATTGAAAGGATATTTGCATACTGGTGACAAAAAGTGTTGGGAGTGGTTTGAAAAACTTCATGAGTGGACTTTTAGTCATTACCCTGATTCTGAATTTGGAGAATGGTTTGGCTACTTAAATCGTGCTGGTGAACCTCTACTAACACTCAAAGGAGGAAAATGGAAAGGCTGTTATCATATACCAAGAGGCTTATATCAGTGTTGGAAAACTTTAGAAAAAATTCAAAAAAATGAAAAATAAAAGACAAATACTGGCAGTCATTATATTATCAATCATTGCTTTTTCTTGCTGCCGAAAAGCTACTAATATTAGTTTATCTCCTACCAGTTTTAAGGGAGATATTTGGGCGTTTCAAACGCAAAATCCTGTATTAAAAGGTTTAGAAATAAATCCTCTTGTCAAGGTTTCAGTTAGATTACCAATAGAAAACTCAGATATTAAGTTAGAAAATCTTCAATTGCAATTGGAGGGTTTGACCAATTTACAAGATATTGAAAGCATCGAACTGTATGCTTCTGGCTATAATTCAAATATCGCTTCAGCAAAGAAAATAGCAACTATTACAAATATTACTAAAACATTAACGATACCTTGCCAATATTCTTTAAATTTGGGCGAAAACTTATTTTGGATTTCATGTAAAGTATCTTCATCAGCAGATATTCGAAATACAATATCTTTGAAAATTACCAATGCTCAACTATCAGAGGTAGGTAAAGTAGCTGTAAAAGAAGGAAATATAAATAGTCCAAAATATATAGGATATGCTCTAAGAACTCAAAACCAAGACAACATCAATACTTATCGAATTCCAGGGATAGCAACGACCAATAAAGGCACTTTGATAGCTGTTTATGATAACCGATATGAAAATGACAGAGATTTACCTGCCAATGTGGATGTCGGAATGAGTCGTAGCACTGATGGTGGACTTTCGTGGCAACCAATGAAAGTAATTATGGATATGGGAGTTGGGGCAAATGATGGCATTGGCGACCCTTCAATATTGGTTGATAAACAAACAGGAACAATTTGGGTAGCAGCTTTATGGAGTCATGGTAATAAAGCTTGGAATGGCTCTGGTATTGGTTTAAGCCCCAATGAAACGGGGCAATTTATTTTGGTTAAAAGTGAAGATGACGGACTTACGTGGTCACAGCCCATAAATATCACTTCATCAGTAAAGAACCCAACTTGGAGGTTATTTTTTCAAGGGCCAGGAATGGGGATTTCAATGGCAAATGGTACACTTGTTTTTCCTGCTCAATACAGAGATACTGACGGTGTGCCATATTCGACCCTTATTTATAGCAAAGACCACGGAAACACCTGGGAAGCAGGCACTGGTGCTAAATCTAATACTACAGAGGCACAAGTTGTAGAATTAAATGATGGAACCTTGATGCTAAATATGCGAGATAATAGAGGGGGTTCAAGAAGCGTTTCTATCACAAACGATTTAGGAAAAACTTGGGTTGAACATATTTCTTCTCGGTCGGCATTAGAAGAACCAATTTGCATGGGAAGTATTATTCGGGTAGAATCTACAAACAATGGTGGAGTACGAAATATTTTAGCTTTTTCGAACCCCAATCACACCTATGAAAGAAAAAATATGACTATAAAATTGAGTTTAGATGAAGGCAAAACTTGGCAGAAAGAAAATCAACTGATGATTGACGAACGATTGTGTTATGGTTATTCCTGTATGACAATGATTGATAAAAATACAATTGGCTTGATTTACGAAGGTACAAAGGAATTGTATTTTGTCAGAATTCCTATCAAAGATATTTTGAAGGATTAATTAGAATCTTTAGTAAAATGAAAAAAAATCTCGTTCCAATTGATAATGCTTCTTTAGCTGATAAGGCCGAAAAAGAGCTTATTGACTACTTATTACAAAATAAATTGAATATTGGCGATGCTCTACCCACTGAGTTAGAATTGGCTGATATGCTGGGTGTGAGCAGAACAGTAGTTAGAGAAGCAATTCTTCGGTTAAGAATGATGGGGTTGATTGAGTCTAAGAAGAAGAAAGGAATGGTTATTTCTCACCCTGATTTTCTTTCAATATTTGAACGTATGATTTTTCCTACACTGATGGAAAAGGAGAAATTGAAGGATATTTTCGAGCTACGTATGTCTTTAGAAATTGGTATGGCAGATTTAATATTCCTACGAATCAAGCCTACCGATATTGAAGAATTAGAGAAAATTGTTTCGAACGAACCTCAAGATACCAGTAATCTTCTTTTTGATATCAAACAAGAAATTAGTTTTCATGGAAAACTCTACGAAATTACAGGAAATGATACACTAAAGCGTTTTCAACATATTTTATTACCAGTCTTCAAATATGTTCATGATAGCGGTATATTAGAAAAACCTATCCATCCAAAGCGTAGTGTTTCTCATAAGGATTTAGTTGATATTATTAAAAATGGTAATCCTGATTCGTTCAGAATAGCCATGCGAGAGCACCTTGATTCTCATTTCCAACGCATATTTTAAACGTAAATCAAATCCTAAAGTCAACCAATATATTGTTTGACTTTAGGATACCTACTCACTCTTCGCTCAATTTTCAAACATCATAGATTCTTTAATCTTTGTAATCTATTATTAATTCTCGTACTCTTCTGGTATTTAATTTACCCAATTAAATACAATAAAAAATCCAATTAGGGCATTTTTTCTTGCGTTCAGTATTGTCTAATTGATACATTGGTTTTTACAATTTACATCTAACTTAATTTTTACTGCCTACACTGAGTATATCTCTGCAATTCATCTGGCATTTTGGAAGAATGAATATTTCTATATTATTTTGCGTTGTTTATTTATAAATCATATTAATTCTGAAGTTTTTTTCTGGAATTACTGGAAGTTCACACGTACTATGCAAATATCTATTCTAATAATTGAGGATGATTTATTGTATGCGGAAAGCATAAAAGTTACTTTGTTAGAAAGTAATATCGTTGTTGACGCTTCTCAAATCTATATCGTAAGTAATTTAAAGGATGCTCTCTTACTTATTACTAATAACAGTCCCTCACTAATTATTTGTGATATTTTCTTGGAAGGAGAGACATGGGGTTTAGAATTACTTGGTCATAAAGAAATAGAACAAATACCTGTCATCATGATGACTACATCTGTAGATAATGAATTATATCTAAAAGCTAAGAAATATAGACCTATCAATTATTTAATTAAACCTATTCAGAAGCTTTCGCTTATATCTACAGTAGAAAAAATCTTATTTTATGAATCTATCCAAAAATTAGAGTATCCTGAAACATATATTTTAGTACGCAATAATAAAGGTAAATACCTAAGATTACATTTTTTTGAAATTATATACATAGAATCTTATGGTAACTACTGTACATTCATTTTGGAATCAAATATGTACACTATTAAATATTCATTGGCTAAAATCATAAAAAAACTTAATAACAACTTTGTGAGATGCCATCAGAAACTCATAATTAACCTAAAATATGTGAGTAGTTATGACAATAAAGAAATAATCATGACAAATGGAAAGGTCTTACCAATTGGAAAGACATATAAAGATAATTTCAAGGATATCATTTTATCATAAAAATATATTACTCAGATTTCTATTCAAAGAATAGTACTTCCCAGCTCTTTAATTTAAAAAACTTATTCATACTCTTATTTAAACCATAGTCCAAGATTATAAATAACCTCTCTCTCGGTATTATATAATCTTGATTTTGTGTATTCTCAAACATCTCTTAATTAATAAATAGCTAAAATAATATGACGGAAATCATATTATCACCTATTTTTATACAAATTTCACCTTTACTGTATATACTTATTGAACGTATTGTTGTCTTTATATATAATATTGCATATAATTTCCACTCAAGCATACTTTTAAAGTATAATTTTCCCAATAAACATAATTTTTAAATAAAATACGCCATGAACTTCTACCTTTTACACCTCCCCATTGATTGTATATTTATTAATGTTTCTTCAAGATTTAAAGTTTTTAAGCCTTTGTTATGTGAAAGACAATAACAGAAAAAGCTATCTATTGAGTTTTAGAAAGCCTAAGTCGATGTTTGAAAAGTGACTTAAAGAGTACTTTTTTTGATGTTTAAGTAAAGCTAACAGTTCCGTTTATGGTTCAGGATAACCTATGGTGTTAGCTCAACGACTTTGAAGTGTGATTGTTTGATTCAAGATACAAAATAGACTATTGAGAAATAAGTCTTATGTATTTGCAATTGTGTCGAATTTGGAAAAAGAACAAAGTTCTTATTAAATCTTAAGTTGTACATTAAGTAATGCTAATAAAATATTTTAAAACCCCCTTGCTGATAGAGGATTTTAATAGAGAAAGCAGCCATTGCCAAGTAAAATCTATTTCTCTGGGTTTAGGATTATGCTTTGCATATTCTACTAATTCCCCAAAAGTCCCACCATCGCTACCTATCACTGATGAATATAACTCAATCGTGATAAGTGTTTATAAAACAATAAATCCTATCTACTCAGGGCTCGAAAGTACGTCTGAAGAATGTTTCTTTAACCTTCTACTATTTATAGAGAAGCAATACATATTAAGAATACTCAACGAAGACGTATCTTTTTTTGACTCTTTTCAAAATGCTAATCTTGAAGCCAATCAATTTCTTCAAAAAAAATGGTTGGAAATCTCTAAGAGAAGATTGGAATCTATTGAAGTAGACCTTTTTTCAAGTTCTATTCCTCAGTCATTTATTCACTCTTGGGTTCATCAGTATTTGTATGAATTGGCCATAGAAACACACGAAATACTATTACCAAAACTATGTTTGAATTACAAATCTGATGATATTCAAAAGATTAAAAAGTTCGGAGCCTTGATAAAAGAAACTGCCTTTAAGGCTATTCCTTCAATTAACGAAATGGCTGAAAGTGTTGGCATGTGTCCTACAAAGTTCAAGAAGATATTTAAAGAAGTCTTTGGTAAAAGCCCTCATCAATATGTTTTAGATATAAAAACAGAACAGGCGAAAATGCTTTTGAAGACAAATAATTTTACAATTACCCAAATTGCTTATAAAGTTGGATTTCGAAATCCATCCAGTCTGACAAGGCTATTAAAAAAAAGTCTTTTATGATGTTTTGTTAAATGTATAAGCTACCTCCAATTAGCATAGAATTGTAAACCCGTGCCAACATGATGAGTACCGCTGCAGATGGATGATATTTAGTATTGTATTCACGTTTATCGTAGACAGGTATTACTTTTTTTGTGCGAATTTAACATAGCAAAAGATATACACTATGTACCTAATATTTGTGTACCAATTTTAATTTCCAAGCAATAATCACTCAATAGTAAATACTTAAAAGCAGGTTAGTTTCTATCCTGTTTTTTTATGTCTTGGCTACTGAAATACTTTTATAAAATTTTATACAGCATGCAAAAGTTGGTAATGTGTCTGAAATTGAAAAAAAAAACCTTTTTTTAGAGAAAATGACCACCAATTTTGCATCATCTCTTTTAGAGAATAATTCATTCACACCTCAACGAAAACCATGAAATACTATGTACAGAAATTTTTTTCGAGCATTAGAAAATCAGAAGGAAATAAAGTTTCTAAGAGCTAATATTAATTACACTACAATTTATTTTAAGATGAGAGAACGGGTTATTTCAAAGACCTTAAATCTTGTAATGGGTGAACTGGACCAAGGTCGGTTTTGTAGATGTCATCGCTCTTTTATCGTTAACTTCGACCATATCAGTGAAGTTGATTTTAAAAATAATATCATAAAAATAGATAGTGGTGAAGTTATACCAATATCCAGACGCAGCAGAGCATTTGTCAGAAGATTTTCAAAACAATACATTATGACTTTATAATTAGGTGAGCTTCCTAATTTGTTATGAACTCCAAGTGAGTATTGGAGTTCACTCAATTAGCAAGCTGGGAGAAAGTCATCTTTTAGATGTTTAGGAGCAGAATACACTGCTCCTTTCCCTTTTATGTCTTATCAGGGTTATAAACGCAGTAAATAGTAGATTTGATAGAAATGAGTAAGGTAAAAAAACATCTAATTATAAGGTGGCATCTGAATAATTCAAATATTTTTTAAGCCCTCAAAATGAATGCAAGATTACTTATTTCTTGATTAATTAAGTTAAAATTTATGCAAGCTGTAATGTCGCCTTTGACTAATCCATTAATGTTACGCATATTTTTTGTAAACTCAATATTCAAGGCCTTAAAGAACAAAAACTTGATGTATCTGAGGTTTCAGAAGCAGTAGGATTTAGTTAGTCTGTTTATATTCATTGGCTTTTAAAATTCGATTTGGTATTTCTCCAACAGAGACAACTTATAACAGAACGAAAGAGTATTACGGATAGTAATTTTTAGGCTGTAGTCCGATGAGTCAGCTTTTGTTTGAAAAATATTTATCTTCTTTTAAAGAATACTTTCATATATTAGTAGTAAAGAAATTTAAAATATGTCACTTCGTTTTTACATATACATTTTCTTTCTTCTACAATCGCCTATTGTATATGCATATACACCATTTGACAAAATCTTGGTTAGGAACGACTATGAGCGTTTAGCTAATAATAAGCATGAAAAACTTACGTATGTTAAGAGCCTTTTGGAGTGGACTAATGATACTATTCCTGAGCGGCATTTAAACGTAATTAGTAAGACCAACCAAGATGTAGCCCACTTTTATCTTTTCAAAGCATTTAATTTTTTTCGTGTAGAAGACTTTGCCAGTAGTTTTCAATATGCAACAAAAGCGTATAAAAAGTACATTTTAGAAAAAGACACAACAGGTATCACGTACTCTCTATTGTATATGGGTATCAGCAGTTTTGAAAGTGAACCCAATAATACTATTTTTAATGCCCATTATCTAAATCAAGCCTAC
>JACCEA011309152.1_pt1 | contig 19385 bp, 15 predicted proteins | sample 7449851 | NCBI WGS metagenome assembly JACCEA01 (sample SAMN15323453, study PRJNA562643) | freshwater metagenome | isolation source: river surface water | place: USA:Blue River Watershed | collected 2017-08-18
AGCTGCTGATACGGGCCGCGCAGACTCCCGCTCATTTCATGACGCGAGGAGGGAGAGGGCAAGGGCAAGGGCAAGGGCAAGGGCAAGGACAAGGACAAGGACAAGGTGGTGCGGAAACGATGGTGTTTGGAGTCGACATTTCTCCCTCCATGATTCGCCGCGCCATCGCGTTGCATCCAGGCGCGGAATACATGACAGGCGACGCCATGGATCGCCACTTGTTCCCCGAGAGTTCAGTGACCCACGTGTTGTGTGTCGATTACACCTTCTACCTCCTCAAGAACCGCAAGCACTTTGTGGACAACGTCCTGCGCTGGTTGATGCCGGGAGGGTACTTCATTGTGCATTTGGTTGACAAACAACCAGGTTTGAATCGCTGGCACATGGCCCCGGTGGTCACCGATCGTTTTCGCTATTCCGTGGACTGGAAACCCGCGTTGCAACTGCTGCGCGAAAAGTTCGTCTTTGCAAACGGCGACGTGCGCACACAGCACTTGTCGTTGCCGTTCCAATCCATGGCGCAAGATGTAGCAATGATTCAAGAAGTGGGGTTTTTATTGCATGCACACTACAAACTGCCGGCAGAAGGCGAATACATTACCGTATTTACGAAACAAAACTACCACTAATACATACCCACACATACACGCACCCACCCACACATACACGCACCCACCCACACAAAAAAAACATAAAACAATCAACTGTCGCCAAAACACCGCAACAGACCAAAACCAATCTATCTCAACGCGCAAAATATGTCACAACCAGAGGAAGTCGTCGAGAACGTCGTCGTCGTCGAGAATGCTGCTGCCGAGGATGTCGCCGTTGTTGCAGGCGCGGAAGAAAAACCCTCGGATGGAAACATTGACCCTGCACATGTTGTAAGGGAGGCCGTGTGCAAACTCAATCAGTCGCTCGACAAAATGGTTCACACTATATCCATCGTGTCAACGTTTTTGGAAGCTTTGTCTCAGTTGCCAGAAGAGGAGGAATTGGAACGGGAAAAGGAACAGGAACAGGAACAGGAAAAGGAAAAGGAAAAGGAAAAGGAACAGGAACAGGAACAGGAACAGGAACCAACAATCGAGTCCGTCGCGAAAGAGGAGACTTCCGAGACGGAATCAATGTCGCTATGTGAAATGTCGAATGCATTGTTGCGCAAGGGCGGCTCCAGCACCACCATGCACTTGCAACTGTGCGCCACGTTGGAGTCTGCCGCCGACGATAAGTTGCAGTTGGCTTATCGCAATGCCGTCATCGAACACAACCAACAAATGTTGCGCAACCCTCACACTTACAACGCGGGATTCGATCTTCGTGTGGCCCAGATCACATTCGCAACGCCACACGCCGGCGCAGACATGCTGCACAGTGGAGTAAAAGCAAGAGCCATGTTGTACACACCGTCGAGCGAACAATTCCACGGCACCTCCTTCTTTCTGTGTGCGCGCTCCTCCATCAACCGCACCTGCCAAATGCTCGCCAACGGCGTGGGAATCATTGACGCTGGATATCGCGGCGAACTGATGGCGTGTATGAAATCCAGCGCGGAAAAGCAATGCAGCGAGGACAAATATGGCGTCCACGATCGTTTCGCGCAAATTTGTGCACCCTCACTCGTGCCAATCTTCGTGGAGTGGATGACCCCGGAGGCATTCGAACTGGCAGACCAGCACCAAAGTGAGCGCGGTGCGGGTGGGTTTGGATCCACCGGGGTGTAATCCACTTTCTTCATTTGTCACGCACGACGTGTTTTGTTTTCCGACCAATGTAACATTGTAATGCAATATCACTCCCACAAACTCACCCGTTTTTGTTTTTCTTTCGTCTTTTCGTTTTTTTTCTTTCTCGCACCAAAACAACAACGGCGAACTTTTGACATTGATTCTCTCACCCCTTTTCCTTCTCCTTTTCTCTGTTCACCAACACCAACAACAACAACAACCACTTCAACAGCATGCGCTTTTCGTTGCCAACGTTTGGAATCATGCGTTCTTTCACGGCATCTTCCAATCGCAAGTCGATGGTGAGTGGTATGGCAACGCTGGGATTGCTACTTCTGTTGTCCCAATCGACCTTCGTCGAGCTCTTCATGGATCATCCCGTCGGACGCGGACTGTTGCTTTTAGCTGTGCTGGCCATCACGCATCTCAACAAAACCATTGGGATCGCGCTGGTGTTTTTGCTCGCAATTGGCCTCACCCAACTCTATCCGCGCAATGTAGTCGTGGGGGTCGAAGGAATGGTGGCTGTGCCCAAAGCCGCCACCGATTCTGTTGCCGCGACCGCCACCAAAGCAGGCGCCGCCATCAAAGCTGGAGGAAGTGGAGGAGGTGCAACTGGAGACAATCGCCCGCATCGCCGTCGTCGTGGTGGAAAGGCGCGCGAAGGATTTTTCTTGATTGAGCGCGAGAGCATGATGCGCCGAGGCGAGAACTCCAATGACGTGTTCGTGCGTCGCATGGAACTGGTGAACGATGTCTTGCCATCGGAAGCCGATGTGTTCACCAACTTGGTGTCCTTGGCGGAATAAATCACGAGAGGAAACAAGAGGAAAGAAGCGGAAGAGTAATTTCTCCAGTTTCTTCAATCCGCTGCAAATCCATTCATCCGTCATCCATTCCATTCATCCCATTCATCCCATTCCGAACAAAGACACCGACCGCCATGCGATCCGAAGAGTGGTGGACTATTGTAGTTGTTCTGGGCTGTTGGGTGTGGTGGGGATGGCATCACTGGTGCACTCCCCATCTTGATCCCCATCCTGATCCTCTGCTGAGGGAAGGTCTGAAAAAGTTGAAACCTGTCAAGCTGAAAACGGTGACGCGTGGCATCAACGACATTGGTGGCGCAGTGACCGGAGCAGCCACGGGTACTGTCGCGCAAGTGACGCAAGTCGCGACGGACACAACCGCACAAGTGGCGCAAACGGCCACCGACACCACCCGGCAAGTGACACAAGTTGCCCAACCTGTTGTGCAGACGACGACAAAGACGGCAGAACAGTTGGCGCGAGAGGCAGAAGAAGCGGCACGCCAAGCGGCGGCGGAGGCACAACGAATTGCCGATCAGACGCGATTCGATCAAGCGATTGCCGAGTTGGCGCGCAGTTTGGCGCGTATGTTTGACATTTTCCGACGTGTCGACGAAGAGATTCGCAGTTGACAAAGTTGGCATTCGCTCGTCCTCTCTATTCCGTGTTCTGTCTTCATCAATCTCCATCGCGGTTCTGTTTGGCGCCGGTGCGGAGGTGCAAAATAAAAAATGTGCAGAGATCACATAAGCGCGCCTTTACAAATTCGGAGGCAAGGTCAATCCGTGTGAAGTGAAAAAAAAACAACCATGTCTTTAGCCATGTTTGCTGCGCCGTTCGACACCTCGACGGGGGATATCAACGGTGGCGGCGGCGGCAATGCCACGTTCATGCAACGCAAACGACTGCAACATCAACAAGAATCGTTCAACACCCGCAAAACACAACGACTCTCTTCTCATGGCGCAGATCGCGAAGGAATGACGTCGGGGAACGGCGCGGCAGCAAGAAGTGGTGCCGGTGGAAGTGGTGGTGGAGGAGGAGCGGGAAGCAACCGAGCACATCGTGGCACGCGGCGTGAACCGATGTCCTCGCTGGCGACATCGTCGTCTCATCCGTCCATGTCTGCTGGTGCTGCTGCCTCGCACGAAAGTCGCACGGGAAATACCGCGCGAGTGCATTCCGTGTTGGAATCGTTGCATCTTCACATGGGCGGGGGAGACGACGATGTCGACGAGGACGATGACTCCCCCTTTGCATTGGTCGGCGACGACCACGACAAGGGTGGCAGCCGCGCAACAGCGACAGCCATCAACCCTCACCACACCCCCTTTCTGCCGCCATTGGTGAGTGGCGGCGATTTCTTGCCGCCTCCCATTTCCGCGGGAGTACAGCGCACCAAACCATTGCCTGGCGTTGCCGTTGCCGTTGGACACGGAGAAAGCAACAATGGCAGCAACATGGATCGACCATTGTTGCAAGAAGGATTTGCGCAAGTCCCTCGCGCACACAACGATGGGGCAAAAGAGTTCATGACCTTGCACGACATGCAAAGCAATTATCCTTCGGACGCCGCGCGCGATGCATACTATCAAAAAATGGTGCCGCAGTACGCCAGCGATCGTCGACCAACGGGTGGAGGAAGCAGTGACCCATTGATGCAAAAACTGAATTACATCATCACCCTCATGGAGGAACAGCGAGACCAAGCCACCAACCATGTCACGGAGGAGGTCATCTTGTACTCTTTCCTCGGCATCTTCGTCATCTTCATGGCGGATTCCTTCGTGCGAGTGGGCAAATATGTGCGCTGAGCAAGCAAGCAAGCGGCACACAGACAAACAGGTAGGCAATCCGCAGCCGCCGACTGAAATACATAGAAGAAAGGAAACAACACACACGCGTGCACACGATATTGATTCCGTTGCTGTCAACCGAATCAATGCAATGACGAACGAAAGACTGAACGAAGGATGAAAATAACAAAAGGAAGGAAGAAAGAAATTGGAAACTTTTGAAAGTTATGCGAATTTACAAAGTGGCGCCGCCGCCTCAACAAACACACTGCAAGCAACAACAAACAAAAACAATCAAAAAAAACAGCAAAAAAAAGCAAACTGTGTTTGCTTGATTAGACGTGCGGAACGCGGATGTGAATGAGGGGTCGCATGTAGTCGCCGCGACTGAAGCTGAAGTTCCAGACTGCGTCGTCCTCGTTGTATCGGATGCGGCGACTGGTCAAATTTTCCTCCGCGAACAGTTGCTGCAACACAGCTGCACTTTGTTCCTGGACGTCTTCCATAGGCACCATTTCGCCGATGCCATCCGACGAGTGTGCAAAGTACGTTCGACCTCCCCGATGGACCGCGACGCGGTTGGAGCAGCGCAAGGTGTACGCGAGGCGCACCGGAAGCACCTCGGGGGGAAACACGGATGGGACAACTTCGTGGGTGTACAGTCGATTGGTGGACAGCGGCATCAGAAAGACCGAGTTGGGATACAAGACCACGTCAAATTCGCGTGGCCGCGTACAAGTGTCGGCAATGTCGCGTTTGAGACGAAACCGGAGCCGCGTCAACACCGATATTCCGCGGTGCTGCAAGTCGAAGACATCGTGCGGACTAGGGTCGTACTGGTGTGGAGGGGGATGTTTGGAAGACATGTTGGCAGATGACGACCAGGTGCGAAGGGTGTGGAGGAAAGCATCGCTGTCGGAAGAGGTTGCGGAAGAAGAGGATGTCCGAGAGGTTTGCGACGAAGGTGACTGCAGGTGCATGTCAGGGGGAGTGGAAGTGGTGGTGGTGTCTTTGGTCGAGTCGTGTTTCGTGGAGAAGGGAATGTGCGTCTCAACCGGTGTCATGGTGGTGGATGATTGCATGCTAGAAAAGGGGAGATTGCCGAAGGGGAGTGCACTCCTTCCACTTCCTCCCGGATAGGGTGAACAATCATAGAAGGAGCAAAAGGCGATGACACCGTTGGGGGCAAGATCCAAGGTTTTTTCTGCGCGCTGGCGAATGATGGAATCAGTCAACTGCGTGGGGTTTGCGGCGGAGGTGAACGTGGATGCGGATATGCTGTGCACACACAACTCCATGACCCCATGGTTGACTGGAGCAGGATCAGCAAAACAGTGCGCAATGGCTTCGTTCACCCGCGCCACGATCATTCGATCCACGTCCGAAAATTCATTGGTGGGACCGCCGAAGGAATACGATCCGCGCAAGACGTGAAATCGATGTTCGTGCGCGCGAGTGCCAATGTTCACTTCCACCACATCGCTCAATGCCACCGCTCCTGCGCAAACGGAAGCAGACGGGGAGGTGGCGTTGGCAGTGGCGGTGGCAATGGCAGATGCCCCCAAGCGCGTGAAGGGTTGCATCCAGTGCTGCGACAGCAAGGTTTGTTGCAAACTGCCCAGCGCGGGGTGAAACATGCGGCGAAACAACACGCCCGCGTTTTGCACGTTGATTGGCACTTCGCCCACGTGAACTCCGCCAAACTGACGCTCCAGGTCGTAGGTGGAGGAATGCGACAATTCGTGGATGAACACGATGGTCCAAGCAGGCACTTGCTCGTCAATGCCACCGCCGCCGCCACCACTACCACCACCACCACCCTCTTTTTCTTCTGCGTTGGCGGAAACGACGGATGGATGATGATTTTTACGCTGACGCTGACGGTGTGTGCGCGCGAGTTCATTCGCCGCAAACAACTGACGTCTTAACCACGGCAAATTGCGTTGCAAATGTCCCCCGACGTACCAATGTGTCTTGCATGTGTTGTGTGTTTTCCAGTCGATGTCGGAAGTAGCCCATCGTTCAATTTCCACCTGCACATCTTCGAAGCTGGTCCATGTGGTGCCGCAAAAATGGCGCAGTAAGAACTCGCGTTCATCTCGATGTTCGTCGATGGATTGCACGGTGGGGTAGAAGAAGCAATGTCGATCGGTCACCAACACATTCTCGTGCTCCTCCTTCTCCTTCTGCTTCTCTTCCGCCGACAAGATAGACGCGGAATGGCGTTTGCGACCACCCTCTTCCAGATCACACCCCGACGCATCGCGCAAAGGATGCACGGTGGCCACTTTGCGCGCAATGCAGCAGGGTGCGATCACCGCCGAGGCACTTCGACAACAGGCGCCAATGTTGTCTCCGTCATGGTCAGTCTCCGTGCAATTCCCCCTTCGTGGCGTCGGCGACAAGGATCGAGATGAAGGAGGAGGAGGATGAGGTGGATGAGCAGGAGGAGGCATCGTCGTACGACGACTGCGTCCATGCAAGTTGCGTAAAAAGTCGCGCATCGAGGATCGAGCAATGCAGGGATGAAGAAATGTGAAAACAATGGACAATGTCACACTGCGCAACCAACCCAACTTTACCCAAGGAACTTGCGACAAAAAAAATAATTATGCGAAAAAGGTGGGAATGACACACAGGTGTGTTATTCGTCGTCTTCGATGGTTTTGACGATGCTTTCGAAGTAGTGGTCGAGCATGTCGGAGAAGAAGGTGCGGTATTTGCCATGGTACAGAACCATGGTGTCTGACTCTGCGCAGTTCACGCGTGGGCGAAAGACGTCTTCGGTGCTGGGACAGCGTTCGGCGACCATGATGATGGGTTTGCGGAAATTGGCCAATTGCAAAGGGCGATAGGTTGCGTCGGTCAATTTGTCGGTGACGTCGATGACGCGGTGCTGTGGAAACATGTCTGCCAAGCGATCAACCGTGTCCCGGATTTTGTCGCGGACAACCTCCGCGCCCGTGGAATAAAAGTCGGGTTTCACTTCTTCCGCGTTGCGCATGCAGCAATGCTTGGCTTTCTTTTTGCTGCCGCACGCACAAGGCATATTTTTGGATTGTTTGGGGGTAGCAGTTCTGGTGGACATGGACAATGGAATCATAACGAACGGATGGGTGAGTTGCCGAAAAAAAAAAACAAAAGAAACAAGCGCGCAAAACAAACAAGGGATTGAAGGTTGAACCAGGTGCAAAGCATTGTGTTTAAATGTTACACGCGTGTACCAAATACAACAAATGACAAACAAACAAACAATTAGTCGTGCGCAGTCCACGCAATGACCTCTTCGAACTTCAAACATCGAACGATTCCGCGGTGGCATCGGCGTCTGTGTCGGCAGCTGTCGCTGTCGCTGCGGGTGTGTCGGGAGAACAAAGAAAAGGACAAGGACAAGGAACGGAGTATTGGAAGTAAATGTGGAACTCGGGTTGGTCGGGTGAGAGTGTTACTCCATCCTCGCTCGTCGTCGGCACCCAGCGACCTTTGACATTGGTGACGTTTGGCTCACTTGCCATGCGCATCATGATGTACTCCTTTGCTTCCGTCAATGAATCCCCGTGTTCCAATATCATCATTGCGGTGACGGGCGGCTGATGCGGGCTACAGTCTCTCTTCAGATCACGCAACATCGATTGCCACTGTGTCTCTATCAGAGGAAGAATTTCCAGCGCCGAAGAGGAAGGTTGATGCCATTTCCCGCACGTCTCAACATTGATTGCAAGATTCCCCAGTTCCATGTTGTTGCTGTGCCAAAAGAAGTGAAAACAAAACAAATCATCCGCTGGGAAAAAAATTATAATTTTATTCTTGTTCAGCCGCAGCATCAAACGCACACAACAATTTGCAGCAGCAGCAGCAGCACGAAACAATCATGGAAAAGGAACTGTTTCAACTTTTGAAGCGCGCAAACTGTGACGTCGCCAGTTACGATGTCCAACTCGTATTGAACGGAAACAATTGGGTAGTGAGCGTGTATGTAAACCCTGCACATCTCCAGTCCATGTATGACGCCATTTTGCGCGACAAGAAACTGTGTCCTTTGGTCGGACCGTTCGTCACTGCATTCGGATTCCAGTATCGCGGAAACGGGTCACTGGAGAACATCGGGGTGCAGTGCTGGCCAAAGAACAATGCGCGTGTGTCCCTCCACGTATCGCAGTACGGCATGGGCACGCAATGCGATTCCTCCTTCGAAGCCGAATGCGACAAAGCAGACGCCTTGTTCCAAGATGCATCCTTCACGGACGTTTGCTTGTTTGGCAACACCTTCTCCGCCTACCCTCGCGCAAGAAACCGTCGTCCGCTGACTCATGCCAGCTTGTTCACCATTCCAGTGTAGACACATACCATGTAATTTTTGTTAACACATTTTCACTTACAACATCCTTCGCATCTTCTTGTTTTTTTTCATCGCTTTTCTTATTGATCTTCGTCTTGTTCTTCGTCTTGATCTTCGTCTTGTTCTTCGTCTTGTTTTTCATCCAGTTTGTTTTCATCCAGTTTGTTTTCCACGTCACACTTGGAAAACGGTGGAAACCGCGTTGCTTGGCACCGGGTGCACAGGAGAAGGGATTGCGAATGTTCCGGTGACATGTCAATCATGTCTTCTTCCCAGACATGATTGCACAGCAATTCGCATCGGCGCTGAAACAACTCGCGCCACTCACGACAGGTTTCGCGCAGGACGTTCAATCGTTGCATCACTTTTTCCACCGCATTTAAGGGTTCGCTGCAAATGGCAGTTTGTTTGCGAAGGTCATCGTAAATGTGAAAAATGGCATCCATGCGGTGCAACATGCGATCCATTTCGTCGCGGAATTCAGCTTGCGACTCGTGCGGCATGAGTGTCATATTTGTCGACGATGTGTTGTTCGCAGAACGATGGATGGAGTGAGTGAATGAGTGAGTGGTCGTTGGTTCTTGTGCTTGTGCATCGACGCCATCTTCTTCTATATTCCCATCGATGGATCGAGTTTCTTACCTACCACTTTGAATAGTTGAATTTGGCAAAGGCTTCTTTCTGTGCTTTGCGCTGTTTCTCTTTCTTGGCCTTTTCCAGCAACGCCACTGCCGCCGCCAGTTCGGTCTCCGAGACGACCCCGTCGTCGTTGGTGTCAATCAGTTTGTCGAGGATGCGGTACTCGTGCGGCACGATGCACAGATGACTCTCTTCGTTGAAGAGATACTCAGACAAGATGGTGAAGACGGCGGTCAAGCCGAGGGCCGTGTAAATGTCGCGGGTACCCATCCACGCCATCGCGAACACCAACACCTGTTTGGAGACGGTGTATTTCATGTACTCTTCCGTGGATTTGCTGAACTGGATGGTGATGAACTTGGAGCCCACGTTGAGCAAAATCATGACCACGCCTGCAAAGAACTTGCTGTTGTTCAAGTACATCACGTGTCGATTCATCCAACCCAAGGTGGTCTCTTTGCCGGCAGCCGCCGCCGCAGTCGATGCTTTGGTCCGTCGCGGCATGATCAGAACAAAGAATGAGGACAACAATAGCCGCAGCCGAGGTTTGATGTTTGAGGTTTGAGGTTTTTAAGGCAAGGATACAAAACCGAGGATGCTTTCTCCGGAGAAGAATTTTTGTTCTCACAGCCGAATGCGGTTGAAATCGAGTCGACCGAACTTTTGTGCAAACGCACCTTCCACACGCTTCCACTGTGCCTCCATTTGTTGCACCTCGCCGTCTACATCGAAGCCGTAACAACGACGCACGCTGTCGTCGTAGCCCGTCACACGCCCAATCCACGCCAGCGGCACCTGGAGCGTGTATCGATACACCCACGCCAACCCACGCCGCAACAACGAGGGAACAATCCATTGGTACACGCGTGTAACACTGCGCATGGTTTCTTCGGAGAGGTAGGTCAGGAGACAGCCGGGGAGACTGGCGATTTTGGTGCCGATCAATTGCAGGATGCGGAAGAGTTGCACGAAGATCTGGCCGAGGCTGCGCAACAGGGTCCAGATCGGATCGATGAGTCCGTCGTAAAAGATGTCGCCGAGCTGGGTGAACACCGACTTGAGTTTCCCGTCGACCATCTGCACCGTCTGGCGCTCCACTTCTTGCGCCAACGACGACAGCTTGCGATCTACCTGGTTGCCGAGTTTCTCGATTTCGCGCGGCACCGTGTCTCCGACCTGGCGCACCCGGTCCTCGAATTGGTTGCTGACCCGATTGATCTCCCGGGGAACCATGCGCTGCACGTCCTGCAAATCGTTGACGATGCCCGGGATGTCGCGCGTCGCTTGCTGCAGCTGGGCGTCGAAGCGGGTGCCCAGCTGGTTGATCTCCCGCGGCACGAGGCGCTGCACATCTTGCAAGTCGCGGACAATGCCCGGAATGCCGCTGGTGGCTTGCTGCAGCTGCGCGTCGAAGCGGGTGCCCAACCGGTCGATCTCCCGCGGCACGAGGCGCTGCATCTCTTGCAACTGCGTGGTGAGCGCCGGAAGGGTGCTGGTGGCTTGGCGCAGTTGAGTGTCGAACTGATTGGTGACACGACTGATTTCTTGCGGCACGAGGCGCTGGACCCCTTGCACTTGGGTGGTCAAGTCCGCGATGGGCGCCGTGGCTTGGCGCAGTTGAGAGTCAAACTGGTTGGTAACACGACTGATTTCTTGCGGCACGAGGCGCTGGACCCCTTGCACCTGGGTCGTCAAGTCCGCGATGGGCGCCGTGGCTTGGCGCAGTTGGGAGTCAAACTGGTTGGTGACCCGGGTGATCTCGCGCGGCACGACACGCTGCATCTCTTGCAACTGCGTGGTGAGCGCCGGAAGAGAACTGGTCGCCTGTTGAAGCTGCGTGTCGAAGCGGTTGGTGACTCGGCTGATTTCCTGCGGCACCAGTCGGCGCATCTCTTGCAGCTGTCCATCGAGGGAAGAAATCCCATCCGAAGCCTGGCGAATGCGACCATCCAGTTGGGTGGACAAGGTGCGAATGTCTCCGGGCAATTTAGTGACCACCTGCGCATCCACCGTGTTGAGTTGTGTGCGGATTTTGTCCAGCTCGTCCGGAATGGCGCTTGCAATGTCTCCAATGTCGTTGATGTTGTTCGTCAACCGCTGCAGGTCGCCAACATCAAAGCCTTCCTGGTGAGAAGGAGGAAAAGAAGAAGAAGAAGAAGAAAGGGAAGCGGAGGAAGTTGGCGGCGGCGGCAGGAAAATCGCATGCAAGAGCACGAACGCAACCACCGCCACCAACGCCAAAAACGTCAAAGTGATCCATGACGGACACGTGCAAGTCATGTCGTCTTTCGCGTTAACACCAAAGCAAACAAACAAAAACCGCGAAACGAGAAAACACTGAAAAAAAAAACAGAACAATGGTTTGAATTACAACTGTTACAAGTCTTGAAGAAAAGAAACACTGGTGCAACGTACGTCTTTTTTTTGTTCACGGCACACACACGAAGAAAAAGAGAGAAACGGAGAGAAAGAGAGCGAATGAGAAAGAAACTACCGATGGTGGTGGCGTTGAACAAAGGTGTGCGCCAACAGTTGCTGTCTGAGTGAACTCTCGGCAAACCATCGCCGTGCGGCGTTGCGCGCGTCTTGTTCAATGTGCCAATCCCGTGCCACGGTCATGCCGTTGCGGGCCAGATGGTTCCAGAAGGAAGTGTGCGCCGCGATGTGTGGCATCTCGCGCTCCACGCGCGGGACGTCGCGGAAACACAGGCGGGGATTGGCAGCCAGATCGACACGCCACACTGGATGCTGTGGGTGCGCAAACCATGCCTCTGCGCCGATGTTTTCGTGGCGCGACACAGCTTGTGCAATTTCGTCGGTGTATCCTCGCTCCTGGCTAAACACGGGTAGATCGGGGCCGTGCAAGGATTCGAAGAGCGGCCACGAAAAGGACGGATTCTCCACCAACCGCAAGATATCCACGACTTTCTTTTCCTTCTTGTCCCACTGGTTCAAGGTGAAGCGACACTGTTGGTGGCGGAACCACTGCACCACGTCGAGACTGAGTTCGAGGTTGGCCGCCAGATTGCTGAAGTGCCACGGATGTTCAGGATGCGCGCACACGTATCGGGCGCGTAAGTACGGATTGGCGCTCACGCGGTGCCAGTTCCAGTGCAAGTCTGGATACAAGTCCAGCAAGTCGGTGATATATGGGTGAAAGCGCTCCACGCACTCCAAATCCTCCCACCGAATCAAGGTGAGCGGCCACAACTGCTCGCGCTCTCGCGGCAACAAGGGCACCACCCAACCCGATTCCGATCCCGACTCCTCTTTGTGCCCTTCCTTCTTTCGCGTCTGGTTGTGCCCATCCTTGGACGTCGTTGATGCTGTGCTGGTGCACGAGGAAAACGGCGAAGTGGGTGACGATGCTAAGGGTTTCCAATGCACAAGGTATTCTTCGCGGCACCGCTCGCGGAAAATGCGTCTCTTCTGGTACATCGACACACGATCATCGTTGCGCAGAATCACCACACCTTCTTTCGCCGCGGAGACACGTCGCATGCACTCTTCTTGAAACACTGACTTTTCACGCTTCCACTGCGCTTCTGCGTCACGCCAAAACTGCACGTGCGACATCGTCGTTCGATTCAAAAAAAGAAACCAACAAAAGAGAGCAACCGAGAAAATGCAACCAAATGTAAAATTATGAGACGACGACTTCCACAAAGTACACCCAATCGCAGGCAAGCAACATTCGCCCACCCCCCCTTATCCCATCCCTTCGACACTGCCAGTCGACCGGTCCGTCTGTTCAACCAGGTTGGCAGAAGTTGGCAGGAATCCTGGGACGCTGGTTCAGACGTACATGGAGTACATGGAAGCAAAGGCGTCCATGCGCGCGGTGCGATGAACCAGTTGCTCCGCGACCGCTTTGGTGACGGTGAAGGGGAAGGTTACCTGCAGCGGCATCTCTTTCGGGAACAAGTTCGCGCCGGGTTTCATGAGCCGAAACAAATTCAGCTTGTGGTGGATGACCTCCAGCGCCCGCTTCAAGTTTCGCACCCCTTCCTCCTTCTCGCAACAGTGCTCCACCAAATGCGCAACCACGTCGTCGCTGAACACCACGTCCTCGGCCGCAAACGCCACTTCCCGACGAATGGCCGGCAGCAAGTGCGTGGCCGCAATCGCGATTTTGTCCTTCACCGAGTACCCCTTCGTGTGGATCCGGTACATGCGGTCGCGCAAAATCGGATTCACCTTCGACTCGTCGTTGTAGCTGAAGAAAAACGTCACCTTGCTCACATCCAAGGCAAACTCCGCGAAAAAACGGTCCCGGAACTTCGTGTTCTGCGTCGTGTCCGTCAAGTGGATGAGCAGGTTCGCAATCTCCTCGCCGCGCGGGGTATCACTCAATTTGTCCAACTCGTCAAAGTAGATGACCGGGTTCATGCACTTGGCGTCCATCAGACTCTGTGCAATCTTGCCCCACGACGACCCAATATACATGTTCGCACCGCCTTCCAAAAACACCGCGTCTTGCGCACCCCCCAGCGGAATGAACACAAAGGGGCGATTCAACATCGCGCTGATGCCGTGCTTCACCAACGTCGTCTTCCCTGTGCCCGGCGGCCCGTGAATCGCCACCGACGACCCCACCGCCTGCGGATTGGACAACAACTGTCCAAACAGTTGCATCACCTGCATCTTCGCATCGTCCATCCCAAACACCGTGTCGTCCAAGGTCTGCTTCGCGCGGGCCAAGAAACCGTGACACGCATCAATACCATCGCCCATGGTGACCGGCAGATGTCGATACACCCCGAACGGGATCGACACGAACCCGTCCACCCACTGCTTCACCTTCATCTGCTCCTCCGACAACGCGCCGCCCATCCCCAGCTCCGCGTGCTCCGCCAAAGTACCAATCTTGCGCAACGCAATGTTCTTCAACTCCCGCGGGATCGACGTCGACTCCAATATGCGGATGCGCAGCGGAACCGCCGCCCCGGCAGCGGCGCCCGTGGCAGCATCTTCGTTGCACACCTCGCGCAACTCCTTGATAAGACGGCGCTGTTTGGCCACGTCCATCCGATAAAAGTGCTGCACATCATCCAGCGACCGATCGCGCGTCAATATGCCGTTCATAATGCGCACCATCTTCAACTTCAATCGCTTCTGGCGACGCGTCCAGCGGTCATGCAAACGCGCAATGTTCTCCTGCATCATCGCCACACACGACGGCAAAAAACGCACAAACGGAAACTGCTTGCGCATGTCCTCCATCATCGACAACGTCTTGCGCGATTGCTCCAACTCCTCCCACAACGCGGCCGTCTTATCTTGCGCCAACCCTGCAGTGCAAGGAGGTGGTTGGGTGGTTTCTTGCGATGATGGCGTCGGCGGCTTGCGCAAATACGTCGTCAACTCCGAAGTGAACACATCCGGATTGAACCAGGTGGCGGGTTTCATCGAACTGGAAGAAGATGCACTGTCCGTGGACAAGCGGCGACGTTTGCGCTTGCGACCCACCGCCTCCTCTTCCCCTTCCCGTCCTTCTGACAAGGATGATGAAGAGGGAGATGATGAAGAGGGAGATGATGAAGAGGGAGATGGACCTGAAGAGGGACCTGAAGAGGAAGAAGTGGACGATGGCGCAGGCAAAGACATGGCGTCTTTCCACTCCTCCTCCATTGCCGCAAACAGCAAATTCATGCGGCGCTTCGATCGATCTTCCAATTCTTGTTCTTCTTCCTCCTCATCTTCCTCCTCCTCTTCATCCGCATTGTCGGAAACAATGAAACTCAAATTCTCTTCGTCATCCTCTTCCTCATCATCCTCATCTTCTTCCTCTTCCTCTTCATCCTCGTCCTCTTCCTCTTCATCGTCTACGAAGGTGCTGTCGTCGTCGCAAATCCATTCCTCTGCTTCAGATCCATCACTCGCACTGTCATCTTCTTCTTCTTCTGACGAAGAAGACGATGTGCATGACACGTCATCGTCCTCGTTTTCTTCCGTGTCGACATCGCTCTGCAAATCGAACTCCTCGATCAAAGCTTTGGATCGCGAAGAATGCGATTTGTCGTTGATGGCTTTGCGGCCACCGTGGCGACGACGACGACCAGTCGATGGATCCGACAACAGAATGATGCTGATGTTGGAATCGTGGGAAGATGCCTTGTCAGAAGATGCCTTGCGAGAAGATGCCTTGGGAGAAGATGACTTGCGAGAAGATGACTTGGACTTTTTTCTCTTTGCCGACTTGGCGTTGTCCGCCACCTTTCTCTCCGACACAGCATTGATCTTCTTCTTCCTTTTCACATTTCCCACGGCTTTCTCCTGCGTCTTCTTCATCACACTTTTCGCATTCCGTGTCAAGCTGGAGGACGTGGACTTGATCGGATTGCTCTTCGCACCATCCTGTTCACCGTCATCGTCCTCTTCTTCTTCCTCTTCTTCTTCCACTTCTTCTTCCTCTTCTTCTTCCACTTCTTCTTCCTCTTCCTCCTCCTCCTCTTCATCGTAATCGTCGTCATCTTCTTCCTCTTCCTCTTCTTCTTCTTCGTAATCTTCATCTTCGTAATCTTCATCTTCATCCTCTTCTTCGGCATCGTCGTCCGAGTCGCTGAAGACACGTCGCGACGACACCACTGGTTGCGTCGAAGCGTTGGTCGACGATCTTGTCCTCATGCGCGACAAGGGAACCGCGTGGGACGAGTGTTTCTTGTAAGATTGCGGAGATTTCCAAAAAAGTACCATTGAAGACAAAAACGATCAGGAAACCAACAGAATGGGGGAATGTGCACAATTGCGAAAGAACAGAAACGGGAATAAGTACGACCAAATGACTGTCGACATTGTGCATGGTTTTATGTGGTTTCCGCACAATGCGCAGCAGCAACAACATTTCGTGTTAGGTCGTGAGGTGATGTGTGGTGATGTGTGGTGATGTGAGGTGAGGGCAGATGAGGTCAACCAAGGTGTTGTGAGGCGAGGTCGCACTCTTTCCACGCACACACACCATTTTTTTTTCGAACCATCACCTTATCGCGCACCATTGTTCGTTGTCCATATTCTCGATCTCTCCTATCTCCCTGTTTGGTACACCCGTGTAACATGAGTCGCGCACCATCACCCATCGTCCTTCCGCCGGCGAAGCGCATTCCCAAATTGGTCAGTGAGTACTTGACGCCGCCAGACACCTTGTTCACCTTCGAGTTTGACACGTACGACATCGACGAGAGTTTCCTCCTGAAAAACATCGTGGGACACATCTTCTTGCGCATGATGCAAGACACAGATTGGCGGGGCGGGGGTGAAATCGGCAGCACTAGCAGTAGCAGTAGCAGCAACATCTGTGGCTTGGCGTCTCCCGAACACCATGGAACGTTGGCGACGTTTATCCACCTGGTCTGCAACCACTACCGCAACAATCCCTACCACAATTTCCAGCACGCAGTCAATGTACTGCACAGCACCTACATTCTGCTGCATCGTGCGCACTACTTGCCGCGCATCCCGCCCGCGTTTGTCTTTGCCACACTAATCGCAGCCTTGTGCCACGACGTGGACCATCCCGGCAACACCAACAGCTACGAAATCCACAGCAACAGCGCACTTGCCATGCTGTACAACGACAACAGCGTCCTGGAAAACCACCACTGTCACCTCACCTTCACGTTGTTGGAACAATCCGGGTTGAAAAACGTCCTGCTGAACACAGTTGGCGTCGACGGATACCGCGCCTGCCGCCAAGTCATCATCGCCTGCATTCTGGGCACGGACATGTCGAAACACAGCGAGTTGTTGCGCACGTTTGAGGCGGCCACTGCCTTGGTGCCTGCAGCAGCAGCAGCAGCGCCGGCGGTAGGCGCAGGCGCAAACGACATCCGTGACGACAGTGATGACGGTGAAGAAAAGGGGGGGTCGGTGTTTGGCACGGAGGAGGCGGTGTTGTTGCTGAAATGTGTCGTGCACTTCGCGGATTTGAGCAATGGCACGAAACATTTCGAGGCGGTTCATTTTTGGTCCACCAAAATCTCGGAGGAATTCTGGATCCAGTCGCTGCATGAGGAACAGTTGGGGTTGCCGTCTCTGTCGTTCATGAAAGCCCGCGATCCCTTGTCGATGTGCGTGAACGAACTCATGTTTCTGCGCAACCATGTGCTGCCGATGTGGGAAGGATGGGTTCGCAAATGCCCCGACATGCACTTCTTGGTGGAGGCAATACAACGCAACATTCGCGAATGGGAAGCTTTAGAACAAGACTACCGACACACACACGAAATCCACTCACTCACTTTCTAAAAAATAACACAACATCCGTGGCACGCAGTGTATGTGTGTGTCATGGCAAACCATCCTTCTTTTTTTTCTGCACATGATTGTAAGCAGCAAAGAAGCAAGTATTGTACGTGCATTGAAACAAAATCAGTCGCAATGGAAACATCCATCTCTATCGGCGGCAATGCGCCGATCGGCACTTCTGCACACCTTGCCAACACCGTTTCAAACACACTCAGTGCCAATCACCTTCACCACCACTCCGGAGGTGGACGGCGCACTCAACGCCGACAACTGAAACGCGACAAACACGTTCGACGCGTCCGAAAGACACTCAGTGGCGGCGGCGCTAAAACGCGCTCCGTTGCGAGCTCCAATGCAGAATGTCGACCTGATTTGAATAAACTCATTAAAATGAACGCAGAGCAGTTGTTTGCCTGTGCAACCAACCCAAACCAAAACGTTCATGCGATTGGATTGTTAAAGGTTATTAATTCCCAAAAAACAGCCATGGACACCGTGACAACCTCCAACCACCGACGACAGTTGCTTTTCGCATGCGAATATTTGAACAATCACTTTGATGCCGACAACTTCGTGGAAAAAATGTTCCCAAATGGTTGGGTGGACAATAGCACGGTCGTAGCAAAATGGACCAAATACACCATGACAACACATGAATCGTTTTACCAACGTGTTCTTCCGTTGAACAATCAAAATTACCAAAATTTTGTTCCCATTTTTGAATCTCGTGCAAAAATGCTCGCAGAGATTGTCGACCCAAAGTTGGTGGAAGATGGAAAAATCGATGTCGTCGCAGCAATGATGTTTGACTTGATTCTTGCAAAACTGAATGTTCAAGCACAAAAAAAAAATTCAAGCACACCTAGTTCAACCATTCCGCGTGCGCTGTTGAAGGAAAACGCATCGAAGAAGGTTGCAGCTGTTCTCAGCCATTTCAGCAGTGACAACACCGTCAAACGATGGGCATCCGTGTGGGAAAGAATGAACAAAGATGAATGGAATCACCTCAACGAACAAATGTTGTGTAAACAAATTCGAACAGTGGTAAACCAACTTGCCACGCCAATGGATTTGTCATATGAGTCGAGCGATGATGAGGTTGCCGGCCCCCCCGCAAAATTGAGGAAGATCAACAATGGGTCTTCCACCACGACGGAACCCACGACAACAAACGAGATGAACCAAAACACCATCGTTGACCTCACGGAATCCCAACCAAATACACAATCAGATGAATCCATAACACAAGAAGTTAACCAACCACCATCCGAGGTTCCCACAGATGATGTGGGTGATGGAAATTCTACAACGCGTGAATCCTCTGAAATGGAGTTGGATCAATCCAATGCACGTGGTGTAAAACGTCCCCCATCGCCATCTGCGAATGATGACCTTGACGAACCCGCGAACAAAATATATGCGTTTGACAATGCGAGTTCCACCACACAAGAATCCTCTCAGCCATCTGAGCTTGTTGACCTGATTACACCAGTACAATCCTCCGCACCATCCCCCGCACCATCCCTCGCACCATCCCCAGTACAATCCCCCACTGCCCTATTTCCTACACAAGAGCACATAACTCCATCGGTCATGGGTGAACCAATCAACTCTGAGCTTGCTGGCGTCGATGGACGAGTAAATGAACCAGAACGAGAAACAAGTCAAAGCAGTTTGTTGAATAATATGTGGACTCTATCATCGGTGGAGCCATCCACTACACCAGCACAATCCACTGCACCAGCACAATCCACTGCATCAAGACCATCCACTGCACCAGGACCATTCACAACCACAACAGAATCACCACAACAACCACAACAACCACAAA
>JACCEA011761821.1_pt1 | contig 19384 bp, 18 predicted proteins | sample 7449851 | NCBI WGS metagenome assembly JACCEA01 (sample SAMN15323453, study PRJNA562643) | freshwater metagenome | isolation source: river surface water | place: USA:Blue River Watershed | collected 2017-08-18
CAAATACAAGTTTTTTCCATATAATCTCTATTAAATACTTATTTTTTATACTTGTTTTTTGTTGAATCGCGTTTTTTTCTGCTTTTTCTGCTTTTTCTGCTTTTTCTGCTTTTTCTTTTACCACCAGCATAACCGCCTCCTCCGGGTGGTGGTGGATAACCTCCTCCGGGTGGTGGTGGTGAATTAGTTCTGGCGCGAATATTACGATCAAATGTATTAGAATCAGCATCTGTGAAATTATTGTTGACATTATTTGTATCAGTAGGTGCACTTGCTACACTTGATACATTTGCTACACTTGAAGCGGTTGGTGTGGTTGTTGGAAGAGTGATTGGCGCTGGTGTAATATGAATAGGAATATCTAAATGTCCACATATAATTTTGGTAAGTTGTTTGTAGTAGTCTTTTTTCCAGTTAGGGTCTTTTTCTGGAATATGGGGTGGAACAATTATTTTTATTTTTTTATTCTCTAATACACTCAAATAATGTTCAAGCATTGATCTGGGAGTATGAGATATAATAGGAACACCATTTTTAACTCTTGACGGAAAAAATATATTTATATATTGATCAAAAAACAAAAACATATTAAATATAGCACTGGCATCAATGTTTTCACGACTAAGTAATGTTCCGTAATATGGATTTTTTATATTCAAACTATCTGTTAATGTTATGTAATATTGGACAAACATAAAAACTTTTCCTCTTTGAATCATTTGTTTATACATATCAATAATCTTAGCCTTGGCTTTGTCTGAATCTTGATTTTTTTTGAGTTCATCTGAAATTACTATTCCAAAAAAGACAACAAAGTTTGTATCTAAATCAAGAGCAATACTATTATTATCTGTTTTACAAATATTTTGTGGCTTAAAATCAAGAAGCAACATTCCAAACTTAAGAACATTATCAATAAGAGTTTTTATTTCATCGTGTGTTGTTTCAAAAAAAGTATTTTTCCTCCAAATATATCTTGGGTCGCGATAAAGTTTTACAACATTTGTTTCAATATATCTTGCCATATCAGAAACGCATCTTTCTTGTAAAATAAATATTCGTGTAGGTTTGTCTTTATCATATACTGGAAAAACATCTTTATAATATGTTGTTTCCACTTCAACTATAATATTATATATTTTTGGTGCTAAATCTTTTGATGAAAACACATTTTGAGTTTCAATTTCATTAATTATTGAATTATATTCTGTTTCATCTTCTGGAAATACACAAGAAATTACTGTTTTTTCAGGAGTTTCGTGTTCAAAAACAATTTGCGATTGTTCGGCTACACTTATTTCTTTTGCATGCAAAATATGTTTTGGAACACCCAAATCAATATTATTATTAGTTTCCGAACCCGCAAATACTATTTTGTTTGTTCCACTTCCTACTTTTTCTCCAAAGTATACTCTTTTTTTTAGTGTTTGGCTCATTATTTGTTTATATATATAAACAAATAAAAATATTATATGTGTATAAAGGGGTTCTTATATAGTCTCTCTCACTTCCATCAAAAGCATATCAACTTCTGGTTCACGCCCACGAACAAAATGAAGAAGTTTCGCTTTCTTGGTTTCCCGTAAAACTTTGCGAAGTTCTGGATTTTCAAACTTTGCTATAAGTGCATTTTTTCTTTCCGCGCGGTCTCTTCCTCCATAAAAGTCTGGATCCAACTTCACATTTTTCGGTCTAAGTAATACTTTTTCATACTTGCCAGAAACTCCTCCAGCACCTTTTGCCTTTTTGACATCAACTGAAATCTCGCTATTTGAATCAAGAGAGAATGATGCGTAAAAGTCTGGAAATCCCTTCTTAAACTTGGATGCCTGGTAATAGTGTTCCACAGTTTGCCACTGTTTTCCATCAATCGAAAAGGGCGAAGCAAAATCGTCATCAAGCATTCTGCGCCAACCTGATATATGTTGTAGGTCTACAAACTCTACAATATCTTGTTTCTTAATCTTCTCTCCACTTCCTTTTCCAGGTTTGGCATCAGCAGAACTATTGTAAAACATAAAATGAATGGTGTCATCATATAATTGACTTGGCACTGGAGGTTCTGAAGAATAAGCAGTTGCTACCGGATCAATACCAAACTTTTCTTGAAATCTACGAAAGTCTGTAATATGGTGGAAAACTCCCGCATTGTGTTCAACGCATTTGTTGGCAATGAGTGTTTTCACATAATAAGGTATTTCAGAAAACTTCAATATCTTCTTGTCTTTGTATGAAATCAATTGATAATGGTCGCCCGAATAAGATGTCATAATGTAGTATTCTGGATTTGGAATCTCGTAGTCTTCTGTTCCAGTAGCACATGTCATAACGGTGTCTTCTGAACCACTCTTGTAGTTTTCCTCTGACAATATAATCATCTTGATATTTAGTTTTTTCTCTATTGCTACAATAGCGGTTTCATCAGCCCAATATGAAGACTTTTTCATAGCATTGCGGAAATCTTCCAATGAAACAACGCCTTCCATAAAACGATATTGACCAATATCTCTTTCTGCGGTTGTCAACTTTTTCTTAAACTCCTTTTTGTCTTCGTTCATCAATTCAATGGTTTTCAAAATCATATCTTTTTCACTTTTTTCTTTTGCCTTTTCAAATCTTTTTTTGTGTTCTTTAATTTTCTCTGTTATTTTATTAATATTGGATTTATTTACTTCAATCTCTGTTTTAAACATATTAAAAAGCATTAAATATTGGTCAAATGTTTCTTGAACAACTGAATCCGCAACAATTTCGCGCAATTTTTCAATTGTAGTTTTCTTGCCTATTTGGCGAAATGCTTCCATAACAACTGTGAAAAAACAGTCGCCGTCTCCCGGAATTTTGTGTATTCTATAATGTTCATTTTTCATAAACTTTTGCATCCAGTTTGAGTTGGCAGTATCAGTTTTCAATTTATCGGCTTCAGCTTTTGTCTCTTCTTTCAAAAGTTCTGGAATATCCGCATTTCCAATATCTTCAAAAATCTCTTTTGATTCCTTTTTCTCTATTTCTTTGATTTTTGGATTGTCTTTTTGTACAAGGTCGAAGACAGAAGACTCTTTTTCTAAAGCAACCGGATTAATCACTGGTTCTTCATCAGCGACTTGTTTCTTATAATATTCTGGGTCAGATTCCGACATGTCAAGAAAGTTTCTATTTACAAAGGGATACAATAATAGCGTGTTTTCATCATTTACATATTTCTCTACATCAAAGTCAATTTCATCAGCATATTTTGATAAGTTTTTAGTATCTACTTCAAATAATCCGATTTTTCCTCTTACAACATCCTTTGATATTAAATATGCTGGATAATAAACAACACCTTTTCCAGTATAAGTGTATTTTGGTTTTCCTATACCAATAACAATGCGTTTTTCTAAGATTTCTGTCTCGTATAATGGAGCGCTGTAATCCATATCCTCGTAGTCGATAGTTCGCGATTCATTATAAACAATTTCGGGTTTTATTCTTGATTGAACCATATATATATAGTATGGAAACGTAGTTTATTGGAACCTACGGATAAGGCGCCTTCGGCGCCGACGGTGGGACGCTTCGCGTCCTCTCCAGTAAAACCTCCCTTGGGATATAAGGTGAAGACGAAGCCTTATAAGGCGCACCAAAGGTGCGCCGAATCCATTGTATTGGAAACCTATGATTAAGGCGGAAGGAGCTCTCCTGACCTATATTTTTATAAAAAAATAAATAATTTTATTGTTTTATAAAAAAGAATGATTACAAATGTATATTAAAAAAGGAGGGTTCATAAGGGAAGAACGACGAAGACGTTCCGCCTTAACCTTGGTTCACTTATTTTAGATCCATATACTTAAATCTGGTTCTATTGGATAAACCCGGTTTTCCTCCACGCGCAAGTTTGTCTAAAACTGGCTGAAACTGTTCTTTCAATTCCTTTCCAAAATGACTAAATATAATAACAATTGATTCAGTAATTTCTTCCACATTTTTCTGTTTAGTTGAGTCTTCAACCATTACATCAATTTGCGCAAACATATCTGAAACCAGTTTCATAATATTTTCCATTTGAAACTTCTTGTATGTTCCCAACTTGGCAATATCACAAAGCAAGTTAGTAATATTCTTGCGCATATTATTTTTTGCAGTAAACTCGCAAAACGCATCATAATCTACATTTGAATCTACATCCACAATATTTTCTAAAGAAGCAAAGTAATCACCAATCTTCTTCTCAAACAACTCATCAAACTCTGAACCATATTTGGTACAAACACACGCAATTACACATGCGTATATTTTAGAAAATATCTTGTTTGAAACACAAATGGTATAAATAGTGTCAAATATAGTTTGCATTTTATCAGTCATTTCGCAATCATCGCCAAAATCAATGGAATCTCGTATTTCCTCTATTTTTTCTATAATCATATTAATCTTCTCTTCGCAATTTTCCTCTTTAATCTTATTAAGTCCTACACGGATTTCATTTATTTTTTCTTGGGTTGCATCCACTTCGGCAAATACAGTTGCCTTGAAAACTGGTCTCTTCCATTCATCTTTGGATTCTTTCGGCTTCTTGTAAGTGCGTTCGCGCACCTCTTTCTCTTTCGGCTTCTTACTAACAGTATTTGGCGTAGTGTTATGTTGATTAATATAAGTATTTGGTGCATTTTCAACATATCCAACCAAACCGCAAAGAATGCGAATTGTGTTTAATACTTGCTCCGGAAGTTCAACCTTTCCGATTCTTTCAAACTCTGCCAAATTATATGTTTTAGTAGCCATTGTTGCTGTGTATATTGATATGGATATATTTATATTCTTTTATTTCAATTTTACAAGTTAATTTTTATTACTTTACAATAAAATTGTTGATTAAATGAAAAAAAAGAGCTTATAAGTATTGGAACATATAGATTGGAAGAAATGACATTAGATGAATTGAGAGCCGATACAAGAAGTGGTAATGAGAAGAAGAGTGAAGAAGCGCCAGGTGGAGGAGGATATACTTTAGGAGGAAGAAAAGCAACAAAGAAAGGAAGAAAAGCAACAAAGAAAGGAAGAAAAGCAACAAAGAAAGAAAAGCAACAAAGAAAGAAAAGCAACAAAGAAACAAAGAAAATTAACTATAAAGATGTAATACTCTTTGTTTCACATTCATTTTTCAATTGTATAAAAGACTTAAACACTTTTTTACAATACCATTATTATTATGACAGAAGAATATAACGAAAACAAAGTAGTAAAGATTTGGGATGATTGTGTGAATAATCAAGATTTGCTCCGAGGAATATACTCATATGGGTTTGAAAACCCCAGTCCAATTCAAACCAAAGCTATTTATCCAATGACTTGTAAGAGAGATATTATTGCGCAGGCCCAATCCGGAACCGGCAAAACTGGCGCCTTTACAATTGGCTCATTATCATTGATTGATTCATTATTAAATGAAACCCAAGCAATCATACTTTCACCTACTCATGAATTAGCATCGCAAACTGCGGTTGTTTGTTCTTCAATTGGTTCACATATGCCCAATTTACGCGTAAGTAAGTTTGTTGGTGGAACTTCTGTAATGGATGACAGACGAAATATTGAGAGTGGTGTTCCACAAGTTGTTATTGGTTGTCCAGGACGCATTTTCGATTTAATTCGAAGAAGAATCTTGGATGTGAGTAAGGTCCGGGTTTTTGTCATTGATGAAGCAGACGAAATGTTGTCTACTGGATTCAAGGACCAAATCAAAAACATATTTGAGTGGTTTCCAGATAGTGTTCAAGTTGGCATTTTCAGTGCTACACTTACTCCAGAGGTTCTGGCATTAACATCCAAGTTTATGCGCAATCCTGTAAAAATAACAATGACCGCTGACAAACTTACTTTGGATGGTATTCGACAATATTATATTGCTTCCGACTATGACGATGACAAGTTTGATGCTTTGAAAAAGTTGTTCAAAATGATTAGTGTAAACCAGTGTATTATTTACTGCAATAGTGTAAATCGTGTTTCGCAATTATGTGAAGCAATGAAGGGTGAAGGATTTGCGGTTGATTGTATTCATCGAAATATGAATAAGGTAGATCGCGAAATTGCTTTTAAAAACTTCCGAAGTGGGCAAACCCGCTTTTTAATTTCTTCCAATATTACTGCGCGAGGCATTGATGTTCAGCAAGTAAGTGTTGTTATTAATTTTGACATAACATCTGATCCACACACTTATTTACATAGAATTGGAAGAAGTGGACGTTGGGGGCGAAAGGGAACCGCAATCAATTTTATTACTCAGAGAGATGTGCGCATTTTGAGAGATATTGAGTACTATTATCGGATTCGAATTGATCCATTGCCAGAGAATGTAATTTTATAAATATAATAAAGACAATAATGTTTTTATTATAAAATGAACATTGAAGATATAGAAAAGTATGTTCAAGATTATGAATACCAAGATGACAACCCAATAAAAAATAATAACTATGTTTTTATTATTTGTGGATTGGTAATGGTATTTTTAATTTCTATCTTTTTGGTAAGAAAAAACAAATATTTACTTCCAATGTATAGAGATTCTGTAAACTTGTAAACTTGTAAACTTGTAAACTTGTAAAATATGTAAAAAATAAAAAGTGTTTATTTTTTACAGCAAACTATTGCGTTTAACCCATATTATAGGTATTCTCTATTACTTGTATAATGGAAAAAGAGAAAACCAATATATTTAATTCTTCTGGATTAGAAACAGATAAAGATTTAAATCATAGTAGTGAAGATGTTAAAATGAATCCTTATCGATTCAAACTTCCAATTGAATATTTAGACACAAAATATGTCCATACACTTCCGGATGTTGTTGTTTCAGATTTAGAATTGGTTTCAGCATCATCAACAGAATCTATGTATGATACTTTATTAAAACCCCAAAATATATTTGCCAAAAATATAATAGAAAATTGGAAAAAAAGTTTCACAAGTGATGTTGAGTTTTTAAAACAAACCCAAAAAGTTATTATGAACTCAGAAAGCGAAACAGAAGGGCAAAAAGAAAAAAAAGAGATAGCAATGGTTTCTTTTCCAGAAGAAAAAAAGGAGGGGGCATTGGGGATAAGCGAAGCGACCATAAGCGAAGCGACCATAAGCGAAGCGGTTCCCCCAATAATGAAAGACATTTATGAAACCCCAACTTTCTGCGATAAATACAGTTACATTGACATTGAAAAGTTCCATTTTGTAAATAACTCCTCCAACTTTCTCGGTTTTTGGACAATTATTAATCTAATTTCACCTATTTTCTCTATTATGCTTCCACTCATTTTACTAATTGCCCCATTTGTTCTTTTGAAAATCCAGCGTGTTCCAATTGAGTTTTCCACTTATATTAATGTTCTCAAAGATATTGCGAAACAACACGCACTCGGCAAAATGTTCAACTCTGTAAAAGACTTCTCTATTAATAATTTGGTTTATATATTATTTACAATTGCTATGTATGCGATTCAAATGTACCAAAATGTAAAATCGTGTATTCGCTTTTACAACAATATACATTCTGTAAACACAAATCTTATTACTTTACAAAAGTTCGTAGATGAATCAATTATTAAAATGGAATCTTTTACAAAGAAAAATGCGGGCCTTTCCAGATATTATGGATTTTGCCACGATGTTTCTCTCAACATTGATAAACTCCTTTTGTTAAAAGAAGAACTCAGAGATATTAAACCCTTCTGTTTTGGTGTTTCCAAATGTTTTGAGGTCGGCTATCTTCTCAAATGCTACTATTCTCTCTACTCAAATATGGATTATAAGTCAGCTCTTAACTACGCAGTTTCTTTTAATGGATTTATAGAGAATATGGAAAGTCTATGTCTTCAAGTCAAACAAGGTATTCTCTGTTTTGGAACAATATGTGAAAAAGAAAAGGCAACTGTTTTCAAAGGTCAGCGTTATTTTGTTCATTGTGAAAATCCAATATTAAATACATTAGATTTGAAGAAAAATATTATTATTACTGGTCCAAATGCTTCCGGAAAAACCACCCAATTAAAAGCAACAGCAATTAATATTATTTTAACACAACAATTTGGATTGGGGTTTTACAAATCTGCCACACTTGTTCCATATACACATATTCATTCATATTTGAACATACCAGATACAAGTGGTAGAGACAGTTTATTTCAAGCAGAAGCACGCAGATGTAAAGAGATTTTGGATATTATTGACAATACAGAAGAGAGCCGTCATTTTTGTATTTTTGATGAACTCTTTTCTGGAACAAATGCGGAAGAGGCAACATCAGCTTCATTCGGATTTTTGAAATATTTACAGAAAAACAAAAATGTGGATTTTATTTTGACAACACATTTTACAAAACTTTGCAAAAAAGTGAAAAATGACGGCAACCTTAAAATAGAGAATTATAAAATGGATGCGTTATTGGATGGCAATAAAATTGTGTTCCATTATAAATTGGTAAAGGGGATTTCCAAAATTAAGGCAGCAAAACTGATTCTTTTACAAATGGGGTTTCCGATTGAAGTATTGCAGTAAATGCGTCAAAGTCTACCAATGTCATATTGTGGCAACTTACTATTGTTTTATGGTTTATAATGCTTTCGCAACAAGATATGTATGTACCGCGATTATTATAGCAACCCATATAATTACAATTGAAAAACCGATTTGCCACATTCATAAAAACAATTTGGTTTCGTTTTAGAAAGTAGCAGAGAGCTAAATCACACGCAGGAGCATATGTAATATAACCATTTTCTCCACATATCCACAACCATTCTTCGTGCATTGTTTTTAATTCTGGGTAAATAATTTCCATTGTCTTTTTTGTTAATACAATTCCGGCTCCCCCTGAGAAAAAATATACTGACTCTTTACATATGTTGCGAGTGTCTCCATGTCCTCCAAATACTAATGGTTTATTTGGAGTTATTTGTGGATTTGAATTAATATATTCAATCAACCTCTCTACACATACATATGTGTCTGTTCCACAAATAAATATATAATTGAAGTCGTAATTGTTGTAAATGTATTCAAGACCTCCATATTGTTTGTAGGATGCGGACATATAATCATTGTCTACGTTTTCTAAATGAATATAATCTTCGCCAATAAATGGTCCGGTTTCACCTAGGAAAAAAAGAACTTTGTAAGACTCTGATTGATCTTTTTCAGTTGGCTTCGGCTCCTTTACAGTTGGCTCCAAAGGAGACTTCAGAGCCTTTGGATCCTTGCCCCAAGTTTCTTTCACCTTTAATATTTCATTCCTATATTGTTCAATAGTATCACAAGCAAACACACAAAAAATAATATTGTAAAAAGGACCCATATATTGTGATAAACTTTTATATTATCACAATAAACAAAAATTATATTAAGACAGACGCACATTGTCTTTGCCTAATAATTACAGCCGTATCTCTACATATACTTTCAACTAACTCATCATTATTATAGTCATTCATATATATAATCTCTTTGATACCACTTGAACAAATCGCTTTGAAACATTGTAGGCATGGATAGTGAGTTATATAGATTTTGGCCTCATCTAAACTAACACCTCTCTTTGCGCAGTCTGTAATCGCGTTTATTTCACTATGTATGGTTGCTTGTTCGTGTCCATTCCGAACATGGGAAATGTGTGGACAACCAGCAATAAAACCATTATATCCCATAGAAATGAGTCGATTATTCTTGACAATTACAGAGCCGACGTGAAGACGAGAACATGGCGATCTGCGCGACGCTAGAAGCGCAATTGACATAAAATAATCATCCCATTCCATACGATTTTCATTATGATTTTCCATTTTTATTACATATTTGCGCAAATATTTATATTGTTTATAGTAAACGCATTATTTTCTCTGTTTTCTGGATTTTCTAGACTTCTTAGATTTCTTGGAGTTTCTGGACTTCCTGGATTTTCTAGATTTTTTACGTAAACCTCTTCCCACACTATCATTTAAATCCATTAAATTGCCTGGATCAAGTTGATAATTTAATGCTTCCTGATTTATGTATGCCATCATTTTTACCGGATCACTAATATATATGTTAAATGTCTTAGCTTGGTTCATAGAAAATTCAATAGTTTGTATTGAACGACCTGTTAAAAATTTCATTCTAAAATTATTTGGATTATTGGATATTAAAACTCTTGCTTTCACAATACCAACGTAAGGAAAATTAAAATATACTATTGTACCAACTTCAAGTGTTTCATTATTTAAATCTACAAGACGATAAAAATGTTCTAAATCTTCAACTGTTGGCAAAGGTCCAGGATCTTCGGGTTCTATATCAGCGTCAGGATTCATTATATATATACATAGTATTATTTGGTTTGTAAGTTTATTATTTTCTGGATTTTCTGGATTTTCTAGACTTCTTAGATTTCTTGGAGTTTCTGGATTTTCTGGATTTTCTTTTGCCACCGGCATATCCACCTCCGCCTGGCTTATCCAAACCCAAAAAATCTTTATATAAACCAACTGCTTTCATATCTACTTGGTCATTATTTGGCTCATGCTTTATGCCAGAAACAAACTCATCTAAATCCATTAAATTGCCTGTATCAAGTTGATTACCAAGTACTTCTTGATTTAAATACATTGCCATTTTTTCTGGTTGAGATGCCAACCACTTTTCTGGATTAAATTTATACAATGATTGGCCAGTGCCTTCATCAAATGATGATTTGTAAAATGACATATCTATTCCATTTTCGCCAAGCATAATTTTAAGTTTAATATTATCACGATTTGTTGGAAGAACTTTTACCCATTTACGGTTACCGCCTGTTTTAAAAATTAATTTATCACCAACATTATACTGGGGCGGATTAGCATTTACGTCTATTTTATCATAAAACTTATTTAACTCAGTTAAAGTTGGTATTTCTCCAAAATCTTCAGGTGCTAAATCTGGATTCATTATATTATAATATATAGATATTTATAAAGATTAAATCTCTGGATAGCAACTGATTAGCGAAGGAAGCTCGGCATAGATGTATCCATTATATGCTCTATTTTCTTTAAGGGCACGAGCAAGTGTTTTGTCGCTTATTTTTTCACATTTTATACAATCGTATTTACATTTGTATTCTTTTATAAGTTTTCCATTTTCATATACACCAACTCCGTCTTTATAAAGTAAAACTTCTTTTCCATATTTCTCTTGAAAACTTTCAATTAAAATCTTATCACAATCTCTATAAAGTTTATAATAATATCCTTGTGATATTGTTCCATTTTTTACTGCATTGTCTAATCCACTTATTGAGTATCCATTCATTAATGACGCTGTCTTTCTATCCAAATATATATTCAGAATCTCTGTTTGGTTTATGTTGAGTTTTACAACATAATCCATATTTTTTACAATTGTAGGTCTAGTAGGTTTTAAATTATGGAGAACATATGGATCCATATCACGTTCTATAAATAACCAACGGAATCCATTATAGATAGTATTTTCTAAAACGGCTTTGGAGAGACTTGGTCGTTTAATTGACCTGTCTTCGCACATTACTTCTGTTGCCGATTCATATACTTTTATAAGGTGTAATGTTTCTGGATTTATTTTTTGAACACGAGGACCAAGAGTTGGAAGTTGTTCTTGAAATCCAGTATGAACTCTTGTAGGTTTTGTTTCCAAAAGTTTTTCAATCAATGATTCTAATTTATTTAATCTATTATGCAGTTCTTTATTGGATTCTTCCATTCGTTTATTTGATTCAAGAAGTTCATTTATTGCAGGACTATTTTGATTCATGGAAATAATTTTGAGTTTTTCAATTTCCATCTCTATTTTTTTAGTTCCATATTCTTGGTAATTGTCAATTTGTGAATTGATTGTGTCAATAATTATTTGATAAGTTAAGTTTTTACCAATCAAAAATAATTCGTTTTCATTCTCGTGTTTTTCCATATTTTTTACTTGATTGCTTCTTATTTTTTCATGGTTGTGAATATATGATTCAAAATCTTTGCTTTGTTGAACCGCAAATACATCAAGCAAACAACATTCAGGATATTTACTTTTGTGCTCATTATATCTTCCAATAATACCTCTTCGACTTTCTCCAATCTTCACAATATATTCTCCATTTTCAAATGTTTTTACACGAATAATATAAACAATTGGAATAGAGATTGTAAATTGATTTAATAATAGTTTTTCTTTTTCGCATTCTTTTTGTTTGTTTATTTTTATTTTATAGTCGGCTTCTCTTTTTTCTATATCAATGGCATTTTCTATTTGAATTGATTTTAACTGTTCTGAAAGAGTTTTACATTCTTCAATCACAACATCTTGGATAATTTTTTCCATTTTTATGTAATATTCATGGATTTCATCTGCTTTTTTTGTTCCAGCTTTTAAACAAAAACGTTTGAAAGTATTAATAGTAAGCATAATTGTTTCTTTGTTATGACCACCCCTAGCATCATTTGTTTGCTTAACCGGTAGGTTAATAAAAACTTTATAGTCTTTATCTATTATAAAACATTTTTCTAATAATATTTTAGCCTTAACCTTTTGACTAAATCCAATCCATAGCCAAATATTATCTAAATTAATAACAAAATCACTGTCATTATGATTTAAATAACAATAAAAACTTGAAACAAATAGTTGTTGTTCATATGTAGTAAAGTTTTCTTTAATTTTATCTACCATTACTGACTGGTAATTTCCAGTTAGTTTTGTAAGTTTGTTGCTTTCAATTATATTCACAATATCTACGCTCATTATATGGTGTTATTATAGTTATTTCTTTATATTAGTTATTATATTTTTGCTTTTCAAAAGCAAAACCAAAAATATTGTTTTTATTTTTAAAAGCAAAAGCATTAATTTTTGCTTATGTTGTGGCATAAGCAAAAAAATAAATAATAAAATAAACACTTTTTATTCTATAAAAACTTTTTGCTTTACCGCATGGTAAAGCAAAAATATGGATGACAAAAAATAAACACTTTTTATTCTATAAAAACTTTTTGCTTTACCATGCGGTAAAGCAAAAATATGGATGACAAAAAATAAAAACTTTTATATATCCTATTACCATTTTATATGTAAAAATAATTAAATATACAGTATTATTGTAATTTATTAATAAAAAAACTATTTTTTATTAATTTTTATTAGTATTATAACGTTCTACATCCACAGTTAGGCAATTTAAGAGCTGTAAGCCAAACCAGCCATACCAGCCATCACACGCAAAACGTTGTAAGAGTAGGCATAAACACGGACCTTGGCAGTGGCAGTTCCGGCAACAGTTCCAGAAGAGAGCACCAACTGAAGAGTGGCGTTATCAATTCTGGAGAAGTTGCATGACCCTGAAGGCTGGTGCTCCTCAGGTCTCAACGCGAAAGAATACACGTTAATACCGGTATCAGGGGCACGAGTGTGGTGCTGGAAGGGCTGAACAACATCGAAGTAAGAACCCTCTCTCTCAGAGATACGGTCCTGGCCGTTAAGCTGTAGCTTAGCGGTAACAACGGGGTTCTCACCCCAGCAGTGGAGGTTAAGAGCAGTCTCAGCAAGCACAAAGGTGCCAGCATCAGAGACAGCGGAGCCGGAAACGGCGTTAACGCCATCCTGGTTGAAAACACCAGTGGTGGTGTGCCAGTCCTGGTTGCCGTTGAAGACAGCACCAGAGGTAGCATCAATAGCACCAGCCATCTGGAAAACACCTCCGGAGATGAAGGCATTGGCACCAGAGGTCTCAGCGGGACCGCCGAAGGCATGGATGGAAGGAGGCAGGACATCAATGGCATCAGTGTAGTTGAAGGGCTGGGCACCGAGGACCTTGAAGAGAGTACTGTTGCCCTCAAGGGAAGCGCAGTAGTCAACGTTGGCATCGGGCTGGACAACCCAGATAAGCTCCTTGCAGGGGTGGTTGAAGTTAATCTTGATCTTGTTAGAAGAAGATCCAACAGACTCATCACCAGTGTACTGGAGTTGCTCAATGAGGTACTCGTGGGGGTTCTGGGCGAACTTTCTGCGCTCGTCAGTATCCAAGAAGATGAAATCAACATAGATAGAGGCAGCAACAAGGGACTGCTGGTAGGCAGTGGTGACGGCAAGGGAAGTGGCACCGGAGGTTCCAACAATGTCCTTGACAGCCCACAAGCACTCACCAATAGGTCTGAAGTCAATGTTAATCTTGACCTCGTGATACTGGAGAGCAACCAAAGGAAGAGCAAGACCGGGGTTCTTGCAAAACCAGAAGAGAAGAGGAATGTAGAGGGTGGTCTCAGGAAGAGCCTTTCTGGGGGCGCAAACCTGGCCGGGGCCTCCAGTAGAAGCACAAGGGCCGTTGATGTCAGCGAAGGCAGGGTCAGTCATGTAAGTGAGCTGAGTGGTGTGGCCGATCATCTTGTAGTAGCCAGCCTGCTGCTCAGAAGAGAGGGTAAGCTGATTCCAGATGTGCATCCAGTCACCATACTGGCGATCAATTCTCTGGCCACCAATCTCGACCTCGACCTGAGCGATCAACTGCTCACCGGGGTAGTCCAACCAACGAGCATAGACATCGCCAGAAGATCCCTTCATCGACTGGTTAATCTCGGGGAGAGTAACCTGGACATAGGTGCGGTAAGCCATATCACCATTTCTGGAGATGGTGCAAGAAACACGGCGACCGAAGTCAGCCTGGCCATTGAAAGTCTGCTCAATAGACTCCATGGCAAAGTTGGTGTGGCGTCTGTAAGACACCTTCCAGTAAGTAATCTCGGGGTTTCCTGTAAGGAAAACATCTTGTGCGCCATAGGCGACTAATTGCATTAAAGCTCCTCCCATTTTTTTATATAATTCCAAAATATAATTCTTCCTAAATCTAAGCGTATAAACTCATTTTTAATAATTTTCTCTACATTTTTCAAATATATATAAAATATATTAAAAGATCCTTTACATTTTTCTTGTATAAGTCCATTCAATTTTGTCTATATTACTGATATATGATTAGTCCCAAAAGTTTAAAGTCGGGGGCAAAACTTCTACTTCTACTTTAGAAATATGCCAACAATTTGTAAAAAAGATACTTGCCGAAATAAGGCCGTTTATGGATATTGTTTTGGAAAACCATTATTTTGCTTGATTCACAGAGAACCCAACAGTAGAAATACAAGATTTATTGAAAAGGCGGGTCTTATCGAACCAGCAACAAAAAAATGTAGAGAATGTGAAAATACACTGGTTTTGCCGAGATACAAGGGATATTGTACGCCTTGTTATATAAGGTTATTTCCATTAGATCCACTTTCTCTCCAAACAATATACAAATCAAAACATGAAGTTATACAGAGATTTATTGATTCAAAGTTTGACGGGTTTATTCATAGTCCCGGAATAAGCAAAATAGAAATAAATGGAATAAATCTATATGTTGTTTATGATATAAAAATTATTCAAGAAGATGAAAAAAATATAATTATTCAGTTTAATCCGAATAAATATATGAAACCAGATGGAAAATATACAAATCCAGCACTTTATACACGACTTTCAGAATTGGAAAAAGAAATAGCAAAAGAGATTGAGAAAATATTAGCATCTTGATTTTGTTTTTTTCATTTTTCTGTCTTTTTGCGATTTTCTCTTTTTCTGTCTTTTTGTTTTTTGTTTTTTACCGCCCTTATGTTCTTGATGATCTGGTGTTATGGGGCTTATAAAAGCAGTTGTGTTTATTTGAGAGTTTGGAGGATTTGGAGGATTTGGAGGTATAATACTGGGTCGTTGTAAATATCTCATTTGTTGTTCCAAACGTCTGCGTTCTTCTTCCAAACGTCTTTTTTCTGCGTCTTCTGTAATAAGTGTGTTTAATATCATATCTATTTCTTGTCTAGGTTTTTTTTTAAATATAACATCATACCAGAACTCTGGAGGTCCAACATTAAATACATTTCTATTTTTATAAAAATAGTCAAATATATTGTTATTATCTGAATACAACATTAACATATGAAGTGGATTATAAGTTGTATTTTTATTTGCCAATATCATATTTTTCAAGTGTAGTTGCATATTCTCTATCATAGACAATACAACATCTTTATCAAAAAAATCCTCGGCATTTAATCCAAGTGTTGCAAGTTTTTTAATAAAATTATATAAAGTAATGAAAAATTGTATTGTCATATATTCAACATAATGTATTTTATCGATTGATTTATCTGTTTCCATAATAAACTCGGGACCAAAATCTATCATTTTCAATAAATTATTATTATCAATACAAGTATTTGGTAGTTTTACATCTGTATTTACAAAACCAATATCAACTATTTTTTGTGAAAGATTCCGAAAGTCTCCAAGTAACCTGGCAATTTCGACTGTGTTATTTTTATTATACTCAGAAATAATAAATCCATTACATTTATTTTTTTCAACTAAATATGAATATTCCGCATAAGGTAAAGATCTTTCATTGGGATATTTTACAAAAAATTCATCTAATGTTAAAACTTCTTTTGGTTTTTCGGGTTGTTTAATTTTTACAAGAAAAACAATAGGAGAAATGCCGGCATTGCCGAAGTCTCTATAAAATTGGAGTTCTCTAAAAATATTACGAAGTTTTTCATTTGGTTTATATTCCATAATGAAAAGGTCTTTTGGGTTTTTTCCTGGTGGTAAATAAAAGTTAGAACAATCTTTTACATCAAAACCAGTTTTATAACTACCACTTGTAGTTTTAGTATTTTCATCAATACAACTAGTCATAATATATTATAATTAGATAACATATTATTGGCATTTTTTTAAATTGGGTTTCCGATAAGGTGCGTCGCAATGCTCCGATAAGGGGTTCCGATAAGGTGCGTCATCTAAGGAGGGTTCATAAGGGAACTACGTTCCCTTATTTAGAACTCACAAACCATATCAAAAACATTGGACGCAACTTCTTTATTTGCCATTGCGTATTCGCTTACAGTTCGTTCAAAGAAATTGGATTTACTTTCTAAACTAATAAGTTCCATAAAATCAAATGGATTCTGACTATTGTATATCTTATCAATACCCAATTGAACACAAAGACGATCCCCCACAAACTCAATATATTGTGTCATCATTTTCGCATTCATTCCAATAAGACGGCAAGGCAATGATTCAGTAATAAACTCTTTCTCAATAGCAACCGCTTCTTTTATAATTTCAGCAACTAATTCTTTCTCTATCTTTTTATGAAGTTTGTTGTAGAGAAGAATCGCAAACTCTGTATGTAAAGCCTCATCTCTACTAATAAACTCATTTGAAAGTGTTAAACCAGGCATTAATCCGCGCTTCTTAATCCAATAAATCGCAGCAAAACTACTACTAAAGAAAATCCCCTCTACACAAGCAAAAGCTACTAAACGCTTTGGAAATGATTCTTCACTTGCTACATATCCAATCCAACGCCGTGCCCAATCCGCCTTTTTAGAAATTGATGGACAAGTTTCAATCGCATTAAAGAGTTTTGCCTTCTCTGTCTTGTTTTTTATATAAGTTTCAATAAGTAAACTATACATTTCAGAATGAATTGTTTCCATTGCTATTTGAAATCCATAGAAAGCGCGAGCCTCTGAAAGTTGCACATCCGCCATAAAACGTGTTGCTAAGTTCTCCATTACAATTCCATCACTTGCCGCAAAAAATGCTAAAACCATGGAAATAAAATGTTTTTCATCTGGCATAAGCTTTGCCCAATCACTCAAATCTTTGGATAAATCAATCTCTTCAGCCCTCCAAAAACAATCCACCTGTTTCTTGTACATCTTCCAGATGTCCTGGTCTTGGATTGGAAACATAACATAGCGAGAAGTGTCTTCTTTCAAAAGGGGGTCGGTCATTGCTAAATAATATAAACCAAAGATTTTTATATTATTTTTAGAACTCTCTCGTTCATAATTGATTTTTTAAATAATCCATAAATCAATGAGTGCGCAAACCATTGATTTATCATCCGTTGATTTAAAAACATACCATAAAATGATTTTTATTTATAATTGTGTAGAGAAAGGCTGGAATGTGAAAAAGAGAGATGGCAAATATATATTTCAAAAAGCGCACGAAGGAAAAAGAGAAGTTTTTATGGAAGACTATTTAGATAAATTCATTTCCGAAAACTATCAAAAACCATTGTAATATTTCATTTGTTACTATTTTTCAAATATTTTTCAAAAAGATTTGTAAAGTTTTTCATTGATTTTTCAGGATTTCCAATTTCTAAATTGAACTCTGTAATATCCATATTTACAATATTCAGTTCATTCATCATTTTATCAAGTATAACTTTGGCACATTCTGTGTGTATACCATTTTTAGCTGTTGTTCCAGTACTTGACATTTCAGTTGGATCAATGCCATCCACATCAAATGAAAAATGAACAGGATTCTCTCCAACAAATGCCTTGATTTTATCATAACTCATTTCAGGACTTTTATTGATTTCTCGGGACTTAATATATTTTATGTTTTTCTCTTTAAGAATTATTTTCTCGTATTTATCCAAATCACGAATACCTAAATAGAGAATATTTTCAAACTTGAGTTCTGGAACCGAATACAAGAATGGAAAGGAGTCATAATCATTATCAAGGCCTGTAAGAAATGACAATGGCATTCCATGAAAGTTTCCACTTGGCGAACTATTGCGAGTGTTTATATCTGCGTGAGCATCAAACCAAACTACTTTTAATGAAGAACCATATTTCTCTAATGACGCACCAACTGTAGCAATTGCCATTGAGTGGTCTCCACCAATATTTATAGTTGGACGCTTATTTTTCATATTTTCATTGAATAAGTTTGTAAGATTTTGTGAAAGAGAAGGGCCAACACTTACTGTTTTTCCCTTTTTTCCATAGAGATTATGGAGAAAGTAGCAAGTATTGTTGAGACCTAGTTTCTTTTGACCTACTTGACTTGGAAAATATATACGACGCATTATATATTTTTAGATATTATTTTTATGTTCTTTTTTGTATTGGATTTTTAATTTTTCCAAGTAGAGAATTGCGTCCATATGTTCTTCTTGGGCGTGCTGAATCCAATCAAGGAGAGATAGATCTTCGCGATCAAGCGTTGTTCCATATTTTTGTAATCCAATATTTGAACGGTCTACAAATGAATTGATCACGTTATTTACAATAGAATCTGAAGTTAGTGGGGGAACCGCTTCATTTATCTCATCCTTTTTAGACAAAAGTTCATGTTGGAGCGTCACAGTCATTTCATCTTTTTGTAAAGATGAGGGGTCCACAACTTGCGGAATAATTGCTATTTTTTGGTCATTTGACAAATCGCTATATCCCTCTTTCTGATATCCCAAATAATGATTGAACATATACCATTGCGACATTGGCATAATTGTTTTCCATAA
>JACCEA012346712.1_pt1 | contig 19367 bp, 8 predicted proteins | sample 7449851 | NCBI WGS metagenome assembly JACCEA01 (sample SAMN15323453, study PRJNA562643) | freshwater metagenome | isolation source: river surface water | place: USA:Blue River Watershed | collected 2017-08-18
AACAAAAAAATCCTGTGTAAAAAGCGTGAAAAAATAGTTGAGAGGATAAAAAAGAAAGGTGTAAAATAAAAAGTAGAGCATAAAGGTAAGGAAGTGATTTTTGATAATTTAAAATGAAAAAGTAAATTAGGTTTTGAAAAATGGACATTTTTAAAAATGTCCAAAAATGAAAAGTCAAAAAAAGTTTTGAAAAAAAAGCGTGAGTTGTGAAAAGTGTAAAAAAATTGTAATAAAAAAATAAAAATAATGAGAGGTGGAAAGGAGTAAAATAAATATAAAAGAAGGTAAAAAGTGAAAATGATGGTAATAAAATAAGTGAAAAAATGCAGGTAGGGATATGAGACATAATTAGAAAAGTGTGTTAGTGCACCGGTGGCACAGTAGATTCGTGACTTTAGGTGGCACGGGTCTTAAATTTGGCTGGCACGGGTCTTAAATTTGGCTGGCACGGGTCTTAAATTTGGCTGACACGGGTCTTAAAATTCGGTAGCACGGGTCTTAAATTTGGTCTGAAATAGTGACATAAAATAGTCTAATGAACGCGTTAAAAATGAAAGTAAGAAAAAAGAAATAATTTATGTAGTTTTTAAAAACCAATGAACTAACAAATAAAGAAATAATTAATTAACAAATAGTAAAAAATACGTGCATTAAATAAAAAATAAGACGCCGAATTAATTTCCAATTTGTTAGTTTGTTGTATTTTTAAAAGTCAAAAATATTTAAAAAAATTAGGATTTCCAAATGATTCGTCAATATTTGATGCATATTTATTGGATGGTTTTATGGGAGTGGTGCACTGGTGGCACGGACGTAATGCACTGGTGGCACGGACGTAATGCACTGGTGGCACGGATAAAAATATTTTTTGCTACTCATTTCCAGAAATGAGTAACAAAACGTGAAAATGAGTAGTTTAACGAAAAAAAAACAATATATACAATATAAAGTGTGTTATAAATTATAAAAGTGTGTAAAGAAGTGTTTGTTAGTTAAAAGGGTAATTAAAATAGTATTACAAAATTAAATTTACATTTTTTGTTTAATAGTAGAAGTATATGACTTATTTCTTAAAGTACGCTCAGTACGAATAAAATTATATTTGGGTTTTTCTTGTTTTTCCTCATCAAATTTAAATACAAATTTTCCATTTTCAAATTTAAGAGTCTTGTTAGTTACTCCAGTAGCTCTAAGTGAAGGACCAATTGAAATCTTGCGTCCATCATCAGTTGTAATTGTATACAAGTCGTCTTCGTCTTCGTCTTCTTCTTCATCCACATAAACAATAGGATATCCGTCATCATAATCTTGAGGTTCTTCCACGTCATCATCATCTGTTTCCTCGATATCATAATCATTGTCATTTTCGTCATCAAGTTCGTCTTCGAATTCATAGTCAGAATCATCAGAACAATCAGACTTGACATCATAATCGAAATCTTGTAATTGTTCTTCTTCATCGAATGATTCAACAATTTCAAACTGAGGTTTTAAGTCGATTTCATCTTCATCTTCATCAGTTTCATAATCGCCTCTATGTTCGGGACAATGTCCATAATAACAATCTTCACATAAATATAGGTTTTCTTCGTTTTTGTTATTATTTCTAAATGCCTCACATTCTTCGCAATCACAAGCCCAATAATCATCTTCAGTTTCATCATCATCTTCGTCTTGGACGATTTCAACAAAAGTTGAAATCCATTTGTCAACGGGTTTTTCAGGATTGAGTACTAAATAGCCATTTAATCCCTCAGGATGTCTAGTTTGGAATAATAAAGATTTTTTAGTAGTAAGATCAATTGCTTTAAATGTAGTGGAATGTTTGTCTTTAAGTGAGTCGGGAATAATATTATAACCCATAGGAAAGTTGAGAGTGTATTTGGTGCCATCATCCAAAGAAGTAGCAAAATACTTGATAACAACGTTAAAAGGAGGTGGAACAGCAGTCATCTTAAATGTTAGTAAAGGCTTTAAAAGTTTAAATAATAGAGTTTTAATTATATGAGTAACTAACAAAGTTGGAAAGTATTTCAATTTTTTTCAGGGTACCCCCTGAGACTTTTGAACTAAAAATCATTTGGATTATGAGGAGAATATTCCCCCGGGGACTCCGGAAATTTCTGGCATATATGGGGGAAATTTCCCGCCACTCATTTCTCCATTTTGTCACTCATTTCTTGTATCACATAGGGGAATATTCCCCCGTAAAAAAAGGGTTAGGGTTTTCTTTTTTTTATTTTGTTTTAAGAAATGAGTAATTAAAATCGAGTTACAAAGTTAAAAGGGTAAAAGTATTTTTATAAGGTTTTAAGATTTTAAGGTCACGAGTTTTATACAAGGTTATATACGTAAACAGATGTATCTTCAATGCGCTGACGCTTATGAGCGTTCATATCCACTAAATCTTCATCCACAGTCAATTCAAATGCATCAATAACATAAGGGCGATCAGATGGCAAGCAATCTTCAGGATGAACGAGTGACAAAGTCTCATCAAACGAAAATTTCAATCCCATCAAAGCAATAGACAGAGGATCAACAATTCTGTCAACAATAGGGAGACGTTGAATAGTATTATTAATAGGAACAAAACGTCTATTTAAATATTGAGTCCATTCATTCGCTGCCTTTTCTCTTGAGACATAAGGAAGTGAGTCGAAAACAGAGTCCAAAGAACCTCTAGTAGCGGGAGTTGAAGGCCAAGAATGGTAGTCAATTGGAAAGCGTAACATATCAGCAACCGTAGTAGCCTCAATAGGAATAAAGAGACTGTAATCTGGTTTACAAATGAATGAAATGCCTTCATTAAGTGCCTTAATTGTCTTAAAAGCATCCTCAGAATCAATCCATTCACGAATAGAAATCCAGACGGTTTGAGTGCCATTATTAGCCCACCAAAAAGGGTTATTAATTCTTGTTTCAACGGATCCGTGGTAATGCACGTAAATGTGACCGATAACGGCAACCTCACCAAACATTTTACGGATAACCTCAGGAGTGTTCTTGACTTCGGTAGAGTCAATGCAAACGAAGGAAATAGGAGTCAACATCTTGTAGTTAGTAGTAGTTAGTAGTAATAGGTCAAAGCCAAATTGATAAATAGTTTGTTATACTACTCACTTACTAATACAAAAGTATTTCAATTTTTTCAAACTTTGGTAAAAATAAGTCCAAACTAAAAATTTTTTCAAACATGTAAAATAAATTGGTTTGAATATATATTTTATAGATTGCTTATATATGTCTTTTCAATTATTATGAATTTTGAGTCAAAAAAATAGAAACTAAAAATAAATAAACTAACAAATTTTTAGTTTGGCTCCACCTTTACCAAAGGCGGAAAAAAAATGAAACCCCATATACGTATACGTACGGACGCAGAATATACATAATAATAAGTATAAAATTTTTAGTTATGAGTCACATAGGATAAAAATGGAAAAAAATGAAATGTCCTATGTAGTGATGCTATTTTACATACATATGTAATACCATCTGGGTGAGGGGGGTTTTAGGGGGTTTTCGAAATCCATAAAATTTTTAGTTTCCAACTTTATAGGGGGCACCCTGAAAAAATTGAAATACTTTCAGCCCATTAAGAAACCAGTATAATAAAACCCAATCAATTTGTTGTTAACAACTACTATTACTATTTTCAAGCTATTTATATTCGATTGAATATTACTATTACAATGTCCGCCAATATGTTCGAAATTGTTGAAGAAGTTCCCGCTTTCAATGCCTCATTCGCTGTCACTGATTTGCTTATGAAGACTTTGGAGAATGCTGCTAAGACTGTTGCGACTGAATGCGTAAAGACTTGTGCTAAGCACTATAATTTTGATGCCGAGGAGGCGATTCGTATGCTAGGTCTCGAAAACCTTGCTTTGACTCGTAAGCTTATGGCTAAGAAAAGTGCTGGCGCAAAGAAGGAGAAGGCCGCTAAGGAGCCTAAAGCAAAGAAGGAAGCCGTATTTCCTATGCCATTTTGTGCTGAGTTAATCAGTATGGATTGCTGCAGAGGACTTGCGTACAACCGTGGCCTTTACACCCAATGCCCTAAAAAGCATTTGGAAAATGGCGCATTTTGCAAGGCTTGTCAAGCGGATGCTGACTCAAATACTGCCGGTGCTCCCACTTGCGGTACTGTCGATATGCGTTTAGCTTGTGGTCTTTATGAATATAAAGATCTCAAGGGTCGTAGTCCAATCAGTTATGCCAAGATTCTTTCTAAGCTCAAGTTGACTCAGGAACAAGCCATTGAAGCCGCTGCCAAGTTAAATATTGAATTAGATGCCGATCATTTTGTTATTCCCGAGAAGCCCAAGAAATCAGCCTCAAAAGCTGGTCGCCCCAAGAAGACTGGAGCCATTACTGCTGACGGAGCAACTGATTTATTTGAAAAGATGGAATCAGACTCTGACTCTAATGCCACTGGAGATATTGAAGGTCAACCCGCTAAAGCCAAGAAAGTCAAGCTTACTGACGAGGAGAAGGCTGCTAAAAAGGCTGCTTTAGAAGCTGAACGAGCTCAAAAGAAGGCCGAACGCGAAGCCAAGGCTGCTGCTGAGAAGGCTGAGAAGGAAGCCAAGCGTAAGGAGGAAGCTGCTTTAAAGAAGGCTGAGAAGGAAGCCAAGGCTGCTGAAGAGAAGGCTGAACGCGAAGCCAAACGTAATGCTGAGAAAGCTGAGCGTGAAGCTAAGAAATTAGCCGAGAAGCAAGCCAAGGAAGCCGAAAAGGAAGCCAAGAAAGCTGCTAAGGAAGCTGCTAAGAAGCCTGCTGCAAAGCCTGCTGTAGTTGCTACTCCTGCTCCTACTCCTGCTCCTGCTCCTGAAGCTCCTCAGAAAGTAAAGGTTGTTGCCATTAGTATTGATGGAGTTTCTTACTTAAAATCCAGTACTAATATCTTATACAATCCTGCTACTAGAGAGGAAGTCGGTATTTATGATCCTGCTACCAAGACTGTGTTGCCATTGCCTGAAGATGATGAAGAAGAGGAAGACGGATACGAGTCCGAGTAAATTAATAATATATATGTATGAACTTATATTTGTGTATGTAATTTGACTTTGTAATTGTAATATCATTTTAATTAAAAAAGGTCGGTCCTTTTTTTTTTGCTACTCATTTCTACGTTTTGCTACTCATTTCTTTAAACTGCGTAAAAAATGAGTGACAATTTATTTTTTTAACGTCCATAATTGGTGGCACAGGTGACACGGGTATAAGGCACAGGTGACACGGGTATAAGGCACCCTATTTTGCCACTCATTTCTACGTTTTGCTACTCATTTCTAGAAATGAGTGGTATTCTATTAACGCACCAAATTGTAATACTATGTTAACGCACCAAATTGGACTATAATATGGTGCACGTGTGACACATATGGTGCACCAGTGGCACAGGACAACACAGTGCAGCAAAAATCCGACACAAAATCCGACACAAAATCCGACACAAAATCCGACACAAAATCTGACACAAAATTTATAACAAATATTATAACAAAGTTTTATAAAAAGAATTGAAATATTTTTGTTAGAACATAATAACAAATATACTTTAAACTTTATCAAATTTAATAAGATTATATCGACAAAAAAAAATGCAAGAAGAAGAACAAAGCTTTGAACAATTAATTCAAAATAGACTCAAACGTTTTGAATTAATATTACAACGAGCCAATTTCGATAAAAAGCCGTGGCAACAACAAGGAGTCGAATGGTGTCTAAGAAATGAATTAAAACCTAATCCACCATTTAATTGTCGTGGTGGATTAATCGCAGACGAAATGGGACTCGGAAAAACAATACAAGCCATCGGATTAATGTTTACTAATTTCTTACAGCGTACTTTAATAGTTTTACCACCAATATTAGTAGAACAATGGGCTACAGCAATATATAACGCAACAGGACACCGTGTGTTAATTTATTATAAAAATTTAAATTATGTTACAACCGACTTATTAGCAAATAGTCCAATCATAATAACTACATATACCACAATTACGAGTAATAAATCTAAAATACATTCTTTAGAATGGAGTAGAATAATATATGATGAAGCACATCATTTAAGAAATTCAAAGACTTTAAGACATAAAATGTGTAGAAAAATAGTAGCAAAAGTAAGATGGTTAATTACGGGTACACCAGTACAAAATGGAAAACAAGATTTTTATAATTTATGTTCTATAGCTGGACTCAAATCGCAATTATATGCATCGCCGAATACAGAAACAATAAAAATATTACATAATAATTTTATATTAAGACGCACAAAAGCAGAAGTGGGTATTAAACTACCATTATTATTTGAAGAAGCAGTACAAATAAACTGGAAAAATGAAACGGAAAAAGCGCTAGCTGAAGAAATACATTCTTTAATACCGAATCAAACCGGTGTGTCAGCAGAAAAAAGAAAACAATTAGCAGAAATATTTGGAAAAGGAGGTATATTAACGGGGTTATTAAGAGCGAAACAAAGCTGTATTATGCCACAATTAATGAAGAAAAATATAGAATTATTTAATAATTTAGGATTTAATAAAGAAGAATATTTAGAAGCATTAAAATTCAATAGTAAAATAGATACTGTAATAGATTATATTTATAAAAGAAAAGATAACAAAAGAGGCAAAATAATATTTTGTCATTTTCAAAATGAAATAGATGAAATAGCAATTAGATTAAGAAATATTGGATTAAGTGTGAAAACATACGATGGACGTAATTCAGGAATAAAAACAGTCAAAACTTTAGCAGAACCAGTTGATGCGTTAATATTACAAATTCAAACAGGTTGTGAAGGATTAAATTTACAAGAACATTATTCAGAAGTATATTTTATTGCCCCACATTGGAATCCAGCAATAGAAGATCAAGCTGTAGCAAGATGCCATAGGATAGGACAAAAAGAAATTGTAGATGTATTTAAATTTGGAATGGAAGGTTTTACGGATAAAGATATATCATTTGAAATATATGTTAATAAAAAACAGAGGATAAAACGAGAAGAATCAAACGAAATTTTAAGTAAATAATAAAAAATAAATCACAATATATATATTTTATTTAATTAATTTTTATATTATCTGACAAAAATATTTTAGCAGTATTTTTTTTTATTTCTTATATATATAATGTCTGCAGAATTATCAGTACAAATGCCTACAGATACAGTTACATCATTAATTGCTCCCTATAGTGGCTCAGTTACTCAAGCTAATACTGACCTTGAAAATGAGACAATTTTTCATCTCATTAAGGGTAATGCGGCCACCGATTTAAGTAGCATAATTAATAATAGTACTACTCCAACTCTTTTAACAGATCCTAGCGGATCTACAACGACATTTCAAGCGCGTAAATTCCCTAATACTGAAGTTGCTCAAGTTGAACTTCTTACAAAACAAGGTATTCATGATGGATCCTTTGCTATCAGTTCATTTCATCAAGATATTAGTGGTATTTATGTTGATGCTTCATTAAATTTTGGAGTTGTCGGATTTCCAGTTAATAAAAATTTTTCAGTTGATCCTAAATCTAATTCTTTATTTGATTCAAATATTAAAATGACATTTAGTGATAATAATGGACCTTTTGCAGATGTAAGTGGAGGTATATACACTAATAGTAGTGGAATCGTAGTAAACGGTAGATTTACTGCTACATTTGCTACTGATACCAGCGGTCTAAGTCATTTTCATAAAATGTTAAACTCTAGATATGGAAATATTGAAAATACCGATGTATTAAAAGTTGAGGAAAATTATGCATGGAATCAAGCTTATTCATGTGCTCCTGCTGGTTTTTACAATTATTATTACACAATGAATGCTGACGGTACTAGATCACAAATTCCACTTGATGCAAGTTTAAATATAGTTACTAACGGAGTAAATGTAAATATTCTAGATAGAAGCAAACTAACATCAAATCATTTTGGTACATATAGATTACAACAATTATCATCTATTGCATCAACAACATTAAAAGATAATTCTGGTAATCAACTCAGTAGTGCCTATGTTTCATATTATCCATTACATTCAAATGATTATCAAAGTATTAATGGAGACATTACCGCAATACCAAAAGATCCTATTTCTATAGATCAGTTTAATAGTTTGTTTAAACAGGATACTAATGGAAATTACGTTGATGGCGATGGAACTGGATATCCTATTAAACCCGATTATGAATTTACTATTGCAATTGATCCTTCAAACACTAAAGCTGGTTTCACATTTGATATTTCAGGAAACGGTAGAACCGTTAATAATAATTTAGTTACTATGAATGATGATGCTTTAGTTGATAATGTATATTTAATGAAAAACTGGATTTCAACTGGATCTAGTTGTGAACTCAGTTTTATTAATGGAACTTTAAGCACTAGTACTGGCACTAATGGCATAACAGCTACAAATTCCTTATTATCACTAAGTACCGATCGTGAAGTTCTTGAATCAACAAATATTGCTAATAATGGTGAATTAACAATTAATCCAAGAAATCCAACAACCAGAGCAAATGAAACTCAATCATTTTTCTTAAATACAGTCCATCCATTCGTTTATTATGAATCAGACTCTTCTGGCATTCAGCCCTTGAATTCCATTGATAATTCATCAAAAACAACCCAAAATGTTAGTTATGATGCCCAAATTGTGTTTAAAAGTCCTGCAAATGATTTGACCAGTAATTTTTTAAATAATAATGGTGCCGCATTAAATCTTATTAATGATACAACCCATACTTTATTAAATTCAAATTTCTCTGCAGCAAATTGGGAGTTCCTTTCTGCTAATGCTCCTGCTGTAGATAATACTGTTGAATTATTTAAAATTATTCCAAAAAATCGTTTAGATGATGTTGATTCTTTTAGAGATTCACAAGGTAATATTGTACCAAATGTATTTTCAAATGTAACTGTTAAAAATTTCGATTATCCTTTAAATCAAGGTGAATTTAATGGTCGTATAGATTTAAATTTGAAACAAGCAACTGATTTTACATTTAAAAATCAACTTACTGCTTCTGGTTGGGCTTTAGTAACTGATGGTCTTTATTGTGTTCCAGATTCAAATATATATAATTCAGATGACAGTGCTGCTTGGCCATCACAAAGTACATCTGAATTGGATAATCTTGTTAATGGTGTAACTTCCTCTATTCCTTTTAAAATAGAGTTTAACTATAACGATTATAAAAATAGTATTGAAATTAGTTGGGGAACAGGATATTCAAATTCTATAATTGTTCCTGAATCATTAAAAACTACGCTTAATGCCACATCATCCAGAACACTTACAGATGTATCTGGATGGTCATTAACTTCTGCGGGAACTTCCAGACTTGGTAATTCAAGTAATATAGAACTTAAGAGATTGGAGATAACAAATACATTCCAAATTGAATTTCCTTTATTATTAAGACCTTATAATAATGTTAAAGTTATAACACCAACTTATACCATTGTAACAACATCTTATATTGCTTATTATAAAAATTCAGGACAACCCATTCCATCAAGATTTAATTCATATTTTGTAAATAATTTACAACAACCAGTTTATACAAATATTATTGAAACATTTGATAATAAAGCTAAAGTTGCATATGGTACATTAATGCCTAACGATGTAAAAGAATTATTTGCCAAATTAACGATAGATAATGGAGCAACAACTACAGTATCTAATATAACACCTGTTTCATTATTTTATGGTGATCCAACATCACCAACACAAAATACAATAACATTACTTAATCAATATGATAAAGATACAAATGCAATAGATATAACCATTGGATTACAATATGCGATGTTTGACCAAAATGGTTATATTAATGATTTAGTATTAAATGATAATGCAGGTTATCAAATTCATTTATCTAACAGAGCAGCAACTACAGATTCATTCGATTTATTTTACTGGAATTCTACACCATCTAACTTTTCAACTAAAACAACTTTAACTGGAGCAAATGGAAACTATCTCAGTCAATATAACGGATATAACGGTATTTCTAGTTGGACGGCTGGCGGAACAACATATACGATAGCAGTTAGTTTTGAGGATAATGGTGCTACTAGCATAGCTAATGATACAACTATTCTTAATGTATTAAATTCTACAGGAACAACTATTTTTACAATTAAACTTAAAAATGGAAACTATTTTTCTGCACCAATGTTTATTACTCGTGCAGCAACCGATATATGGAGAATAAAGAAAGATTCTGGAAGTGATACATTTAAGGCAGTTAATTATTTAGTAGAAAGCTCATATTTGTATGATACATCATATGATTCGTTAGGAGGAGCCAGAAAATGTATTGCATTAGATAATGGCGTATATTTAAGAAAGACAACAGGAACTATCGATAGTAGTGCATTTATGATGACTGCGGCCTATTGCGATAGAATTAGATTTAGTTTGAAACCCGATTTATATGAAGTCAATATGGTTGGTTCCGTATCCGGAACAACTAACAACATATCTTCACTTACTCATAAATATTTAAGTGGTACATACAGTTCTAAAACACTAACTATTCCTTATTATAGAGGCTATCTTGGTGCAGCAGATACGAATCAGCAATATATTATTAATAGAACCAAGACAACAGCTGAATTTAGATTTGTTAATGGTGTAAATAAATATTACCAAACGGTTGACGTACACTGCAGTAATGCCATAACAATTAATAATTTATCCGTTGTTGGAGGCCCTACAAATACAAGTGGTTATAATAATTTAGGGTTACAATTTACTTTCGGTGCTTCAATGTTGGCTGCTGGTGAACAATCATTATATCCAATTGTAACAACTGGTGATAACGTCACAATTACTATTGCTAACCCTCAAGCAACCAATTATACACTTGTAACAATTAATAAAACCCTTAAGGATTATGAATTATTTAGATTTTTAGGTACAAATTACAATAATGTGCCGGGATCAAGTGTTGTTATTAATTCATCTAGATTAAGATTTTATTCTAGTGCAGTAGAAACAAATGCTATCAATAATGGTCAAACAAATTTCACGGATAGATTTATTGTTAAAAAATATTCATTAAAATTATCCGAGCGTTCATTCAATATTTATAAAATACCCAGTTTAGTAGGTAATCCAGCATTACGTACAGATATCTCAGGTAATTTAGAATTAGATAATGGATTGGTACCGACTCAATGGACTAGTGCATATACCGGATACAGTAATGCACAAATGACAGCTGGTATAACAGATTGGTCGTCAGGTGCCATAGAATTAAAACGAGATATAAACAACACACTTGGAAATGTAAATAGTATTTCATTTTTCACAATACATCCTCCCCTATTGAAGTTTACAGGTGTATCAAATACAAATCCTCCTGCAAGTGTTCCTTACTCAACAGCAACTGATCCTCAATTTGCAGCTAATCAACTTACATATAATATGCCTGTTACTGATCAAGGTACATATACTCCATTTGCACCAACAATTACGATACCAAGAAATGATGGTTATAATCAGAATATAATTGTAACAAGAAATCCATTAAATATAAATAACATAACATTTCAAGATAAGAAAGCTCCTGTTCCACCAATCCTAGCTAATGCTAGAATATATGAACGATATTTCAGTGTTCCTGATAATAGTTCTCATTCAATTATTGTACTTCCACAAAACACAACAATGACATTAAATTCTAAATTAAGTACACAAACTGGTACACCTTCAACTATACTAACAACTATTTTAAATAACGAACCAATTACAAATATATTTAATAAACCGGGAATCACTGCTACATATATAAATAATAAAACGGGTATTTCAGTTGCTTTTACTCAAGATACAACAACTCCATATGTATTAAGTAACTCAGTGATTATTGGTGATATTTCTGGTAATACTCAAAACATTAAATTTACTATTCCTGCATTATTCCCTCCTAATAATTCAACTGCCGTATTGGATTTACCAACTGGTACTGGTACAATAGTTAATATGTATACACGTAATTTAATTAAAGATTCTAGTACAGGTGCATACAAGATTGCCGTTTATAAATACAGTCCTTTTGCTAACTTAGCGATTGATTGGAATAATTATGAAAATACTATAGATAATAACTATGCAAATATGTCATCAGTTACGGTTAAATTTACCAAGAGACAAGAAAAAATATTTAATATTCCTCAACGTGTAATGCAAGATTCAACAGTTCAAACTCTTCAAGATTTAATTAACAGTATTCCATATTCAACAATACAATCTGCATCAGCTTGGGGTAATGACGTTAACTATGTTGATCCAGCCACAGCACCTTGGTTTTCTTTCTGTTCATTAACTAAAAACTCCTTAAAACAAACGCTTCCCAAATTTTTTGCTCCACCAAATAATGATTTTACAAGTTCCAGTTTAGATGGATATAAAAAGATGAATATCGTAACACGTAGTAAAATATTACAACTTAAGGATAAATTAGGTAATGTTGTATGTGAATTAGATCACGATAGTGCATTTAAGACATTATTGGTTTCTTCAAGTGTTCTTGCTCTTGCAGTTACTGATAATAATACTCCTCCAGCTACATATGAAGATATAATTAAACGATCTGTTGTTGATTATCCTAGAGAGAAACCTTAAATAAATTAAATTAAGAAATAATCAATTAAATAAATTACTTTAATATAATAAATAATTAATTATTTATTATATATATAATGCCAATAGCTGGAGCAAATATTTTTTTTTCTGTTAATGCCAGTGGAAGTGTAATTATTATTTCACAATTACCTAACGGTGAAACTAGAACAACTCCTCTTGATAGTATAACTTTAACAGGTAATACTACATTTACAGGTGCAACAACTACACCAACTGTTATAGATTCGTCTGCAAATCCATTAGCAATTGCAAATGTGTCTTTTGTAAATACAGCCGTTCAAAATTTAACAACAAATAATAATACATGGGCTGGTATAAATAACTTTTCAAATGTTAATTCATCTACTATTAATTCAAGTAATATTATTTCAACAGATGTTAGTTCAACAAATCTTAGTTCAACAGCTATTAATTCAACAAATATTATTTCATCTACCATTAATTCAACAAATCTTAATTCATCTAGTATTATTTCAACAGATGTTAGTTCAATAAATCTTAATTCATCTACTATTAATTCATCTACTATTAATTCATCTACTATTAATTCATCTACTATTAATTCAACAAATATTAATTCAAATACATTAAATTCTTCTGTTACAAATCCTTATTCTTATAAAAATTCATTAAGTGTTAATGCAAGCGGAATATGGGTAATAAGCGAAAATGATAGTATAAAATTAAAACAATCATTACAAACACTTGATATTAATTCAAGTGGTATCATATTGAATACGAATAATTTATTAATTAATAGTAATAATATTAATGTTCAAACATTTAATCAAGGTTTAGTACATTCAGATGTAAATGGTCTATTATCTTCAAGCTTATTAAATATAAATGATATTCCAGATGGATTAATAACGAATGCAAAATTAAATAATGCATCTGTAAATCCAATACAATATTCAATTGTATTAAGAGATTCGAGTGGATATTTATATTCAGTAACATCTGATTTATCAGATAGTACAACAAAAGTAGCAACTACTGAATATGTTACACAAACAATTTCTAATTTAAAGTCTGGTGTTGACCCAGCTTACGATACTTTATTAGAATTACAACATGCTTTAGAAAGTGATGCTAGTGCCTTAAATAATTTATTTTCATTAGTTAGTTTGAAAGCAGATGCATCACAAATAAGCACACAACTTGCAACAATAGATACACAAATAACAACAATAAATAATACAAAAGCGTTACAAAGTGATGTAAGTAATGCATTACAGACATTACAAAGTCAAATAAATTTGAAAGCAGATGCATCATCAGTAAATTCGCAAATAAATGAGGTAATATTATCTAATCAAAAACCAGGTTCAATATTATCATTATCTGCAGCTCAACAATTAGCAATTGATTATAATAGTTTAAGACAAATAAAACCAAGTAAATTAAGTACAACTTTAAAATATTATGGTAGTTTGGATTATAATTATAATTATGAACAAATAGCTTGCTCTAAAAATGGCAAATATATTTTAGCAAGTTATCCAAATAATGATGCATTTAGAGTTCCAGAACTTTCTATAAATTTAGGTAAATTTACACCAGTTACTTTACCAGATACAAGTGGATATTTTTATAACGTTAATGTTGCAATGTCAGGAACAGGACAATATCAAATAATAACAAGATATGATAACCCAGGTACTCCTGGTTTATATACAAATTCTGCATGGAAGTCTCAAGATTATGGTTCTACATGGACCAAAATATCTAAACAATGGATAGCTACAAATAGTTCTCCATATATGTCATCATCATTTAGTATATCAGATACAAGTGGAACAACATTAATTCCAAATATGCCATTTACTGGAGCTTCTTTATCTAATAACGGACAATATCAAATAGTTACATCAAATATTTATGATAATGTTTCATTTACAACTAATATATTAGATAGACTTTGTGCTAATGCATGGTTATCAAATGATTATGGAAATACATGGAGAGTAATAAATGTTAAAATTCCAACCAATAAAGAGGTTACCAGTTATAAAGGAGATTCAAATAATACTGTTACTTCTTGTATGTCATCTAATGGTCAATATCAATATGTAATGATAAATACAGGATTACACGTATCAAGTGATTACGGTAATACATTTTACTCAGCAAATGATACTTTAGCAAATAATGGTTATGGAACTTTACAGATGAATAGTACGACTCTTACACAAAATTATTATAATTATAATTACACGCCTACTACATTTTCAATAAGAGTTTTTTTATCAGTATCTTGTTCTTCAGATGGAAAATTTGTAACTATAATAACAAAAGATCAAATATTTTATTCAAATGATTATGCAAAAAGTTTTTATGTAGTTTATAAAGAAAATGGTAATTTTAGTGGAAATGTTGGTAATGGAACTAGTGAGTATACAGGATATGCACCGGCATATGGAACTGTTGCAACAAATAACTTTTGGCAAGGTAGTCCAGAAGGAGGTTTTAATAAATGTATAATGACATCAGATGGAAAAGCACAATTTGTATTTCATAAAAATCAACCAGCAGATTTAAGTCAACGTAGTTCAATATCATATGCTATAAATACAGATATGAATGATAGTAGTGGAGGTATATTTAAAAAGAATTGGTATTTTTTTCCGAATATGGGGTATCAAAATAATGATTTTTATGATATAACATCTTGTGCTTATGCGGAAGATCAAGGTTTTTTATACTATACAGTATCAAGACAAGATTTGCAAACAAGAAAAGGCATTTATAGAATTCCATTATTTAATAAAAAATACATTACAAATAGTCCATATAATCCAGAAACAGGAACAATGTTTTATTTTTTAGAAGATTCAGCGTTTAAAGTATATATGAATGAAAAATGGTATTAAAAATAATAATTTTGAAATAAAATTTATTATATAATATATATATATAATAAATGTCAACTATTGGCCAAAAAGTTTTCTTTAGTTTAAATGCTAGTGGTGCGTTAGTTCTTTCAACAGTAAATCAACTAGCCCAAACAAGCCCAACAAAAATAGATAATTTATTATTAGGTACAACAACATTGGATAATTCTAATTTAACAAATTCATCTTTAACTGGAACTTCAACAGCTCCAACTGCCCCTGTAACAGATGCTTCGACCAATATAGCAAATACCTATTATGTTACACGTGCAATTAATAATTTTAAAACAGATGGATTTGATATTAGTGGCAATAAATTAATTGTTAACACATCTGGAATTCATTTACAACAAGGTTTGCAAACGTTTGATATGAATGCTAATGGAGTAACAATAAATCCAAGTGCGTTAAAAATATCCTCTTTTGGAGCAGGTTTAGTACATTCAAATGGAAGCGGACAATTAACATCTAGCGCATTATCAGTATCAGATATAGCGGATGGATTAATAACTAACGTGAAATTAAGTGGCACATCAGTAGCTCCAGTAGAAAATACGATTGCATTAAGAGACACCAGTGGTTATTTATTTTCGTTAACAGTAGATTCAGCAGATACTTCAACAAAGGTAGCAACAACTGAATACGTTTCTACAAAATTATCAACATTTAATTCATCACCTGCATCACTTCCAACTCAAACAACTTTAACTACTTTAGCAACCGATTATACGAATGCTTTACAAGTATCAACATATCCCAATTATAATACAAATACGCCTCTTTCAACTGATAGTGCAATCAAATATCATGCAGCTTCTAAAAACGGTCAATATATATTAATAGGTACAGATGCTTCTGGAGTTTTACCACAAATATCAAGTGATTCTGGCGTAACATTCACAAATGTTACCATTCAGCAAGCGTGGAATAATTCAGCACCTGTTACTCCAGTAGGCACACTTATATCAATGGCAGTAAGTCAAAGTGGAAAATTTCAAATTATTGCGTATAAAAATGGTTTATTATTTTTCTCGAGAGATTTTGGTGTAACATTTGTAGTAGTTAATGTAAGTGCATCAACTAATTACACAAGAAAATGGTCATGTGTTAGCATTTGTGAATATACGGCCTTATTAAACGGCAATGTTTCTTTTTTGAAAATATTGGCAGTTGAAAGTGAAAATACAGGAAATGACATATGGATTTATAATTTTAATATTGATAATAATCCTACATATAGCATTATTGGAGTAAATGGATTATCAAGTAATATTGGATTAGAGGCAAATCAACATGGATTTCAATATAGTTCTGGTGATACGGTGGCTGGAAATTGGGGCCAAGGATGGAATTCTTGTGTAATTTCTGATGACGGTTTAAGTATGTTTATTGGAGCAAATGCAACTATTGGTTCAAAGTATGGATTAATGAGATATGGATACGGTGGAAATGGTAAATGGAATAGATTTAATTTATTTCCTAGTTTAAGTCAGGGTGGTTCACAATATGATGGTAATATTCGTTATACAATTACAAGTATAAGTTGTGATTCAACTGGCACAAAAGTACTAGCAACAGGTTTTAATCAATGGGATAATACAGCAAAATATATTTTTAATATTACATGGAATACTGATGTGATAGATTTACATGGAACATCAGTAGACTTTCAAAATCCTACTCAAGATTTGTATAGTTCTAAAATGAGTTTAGATGGATCTTATAAATTATTAGGCCGTGTGGAAACAACTCCTCAACCAAATTCTTTATCTTATTCTTTAACTAACCCAGTAACGAGTTGGATTGCAGCTACATTTCCTGCTGCAAATATTTACTCTATAAGTTATTGTGAAAAAACAGTAAATACAGTTCTTACAAAATTCTTTTACATATCGGTAGATGGTAATATATATAAAATAGATATTATAACATCTTCACATCCAGCGCAAGTTTTACCTACTACGGGAGTAATTGATGGTAGTGTTTTATATAATTTAGCAACAAATAAATTTACAATTTATTTTAATGGTGTATGGTATTAAAATATTATACATTATTAAAATATTATACATTATTTAAAAATATAATATAAATTAATTTATTAATGTATATTATAATATGGCTATGAATTCCGTTGTATTTTTTACCTTATCGTCTGATGGAAAAGTAAATGTGGTTACCAGTTCAGATTCAACATTAACAACATCATCCACAATAAATAACATAAATTTAGGCGGTTCAACTGTAATAACAGGTACAATTACTGCCCCAATAGTTGATGCATCTGATAACTCAACAAATATAGCAAATACTTATTATGTTACAAGAGCAATAGCAAATTTAAAAGATTCATCTAATAATTGGACACAACAAAATACATTTTCCAATTTACACGTAAATAATATTAATAATCCAACATTTAGCCAAGGTTTAGTACATTCAGATGTATCTGGATATTTTTATTCGAGCTTATTAAACTTGAATGATATTCCAAATGGATTAATAACTAACGAAAAATTACATAATGCATCAATAATTCCGACCAATAATTCTATTGTATTAAGAGATTCAAGTGGATATATGTTTTCTTTAACAACAGATGCATCAGATAGTTCAACAAAGGTAGCAACAACTGAATATGTAACGCGTGCTTTTGATCATTTAACGAATGGAGTGTCAAATGCTTATGATACGTTATTAGAAATTGAACAAGCCTTACAATCAGATAGTGGAAGTTTAACCAATTTAAACAATCTGATAAATTTGAAAGCTGACACATCAAATGTTACGTCGTTATTAAGTTTAAAAGCAGATGCATCACAAATAAATTTTGAAATAGAGACAATTATTTCACAAATAAATACAATAAATAGTACAAAAGCATTAAAAAGTGATGTAAGTAATGCGTTACAGACATTACAAAGTCAATTACAAAGTCAAATAAATTTAAAAGCAGATGCATCACAAATAAATACACAACTTGCAACAATAGACTCACAAATATTAACAATAAATAATACAAGAGCATTACAAAGTGATGTAAGTAATGCATTACAGTCATTACAAAGTCAATTACAAAGTCAAATAAATTTAAAAGCAGATGCATCACAAATAAATTTACAAATAGCAACAATAAATAGTACATTAGCAACTATCGGTAACGTATCATCAACGAGTATTACTGATTTACTAACAATAAAAGCCGATGCGAGTAGTGTTGTCACACTAAATACAGACCAAATTATTAGTGGGTCTAAAACCTTTGAAAATTTATCAACAAAAATACAAACAAATTCAAGTGGAATAACATTATTCAGTGTAGATTCGTCTGGTGTTACTTTAAAAGTAGAAGATAACTTTATTTCGGTAACGCCAACAACTATATTATTAAAATCAAATAATGTAATGTCTATAAATTATGATTTAAATGAAAATGCTAAAATAATAAATGGTGTTCAACAAATGGGTAAAGTAGCAACTACATCATATGTTACAGATGCAATTGATCGTTTAATTGGCAATGCTTCTCCTGCATACGACACATTAATAGAACTTCAAAATATATTAGAAAGTGATGCTAGCTCCCTAAATAATTTACTTTCATTAGTTAGTTTAAAAGCGGATAGTTCTTCAGTAAACTCACAAATAGCAACAATTAATTCAGACATAAGTACAATAAACAATACAAAAGCGTTACAAAGTGATGTAAGTAATGCATTACAATCGTTACAAAGTCAAATAACATTGAAAGCAGATAGTTCTTCAGTAAACTCACAAATAGCAACAATTA
>JACCEA012376917.1_pt1 | contig 19353 bp, 21 predicted proteins | sample 7449851 | NCBI WGS metagenome assembly JACCEA01 (sample SAMN15323453, study PRJNA562643) | freshwater metagenome | isolation source: river surface water | place: USA:Blue River Watershed | collected 2017-08-18
CTCCGTTAACTACACCACCTTGTCCCCAGTTTGTCCCTCTATCATAAACATAATCCCAAGTAAGTCTTAATTTATAACCATCATTGAAATTAAATCTATACATATTAGCTGTCTTGTTGTGAAAGTAATATCCGTCTTTTTTATTTGAGCACCAATCGGTATCCTTACCTTGTTCTGCACAAGAGTCAAATGTCTTTACAACTTTTACTTCTAAGTTATCATCTTTAAATAATATAGGTGTATTTTTCTCAGTTTCCTTGAACTCTAAAATAAAGTTCTCAAACTTTTTAACTATTTTCATTTAACCAAATAATTTTTCTTTTATATATAAAATATGAAAAAGAAAAAAACCACATCTATTTAGATGTCATATAAAAGTTTGAAAATTATCTTGAATATATCCATCTTATTTGTCCACAAGACCAAATTTTATAATATCCAATATTCTTCATTATTTGTTCTTCGGTTAAATCTCTATCATATCCCATTTTTATTAATTTCTTTTTATTAAAATTAAAACGGTGATATTTATTTTTTAAATCTGTCCAATAATAATTCAATGATGTTTTACCATTATTTTCAAATCCTAACTTTTCATATAAATCACCACTGAATAATGATATATCTGAATAAGATACAATGTCAGTAACATTATATGTATTTAGTAGATAACTGAATAATTTGGATGCTGCACCAATGATATTAGTGTTTATTATATTACAAAATCGTATCAATTCAAAGCTATTCTTAGAGTTTATACGTCTATTACCAAATGTCATAACACTTACTAAATAATCATCAAAATATAATCCCAATTGTATAGATGATGTTGTGCTTCCTTGTATGTGATTATTATTTAGAAATTCTTTGGATATTTTGCTATTTATAACTCTAACTTTACATTTCCTTGCATATATTTTGTCCGTGTTTAGATTTAATTTATTTAATATTATAGATTTGACAATCTCTTTTCTATATACCCAATCATCCTCCCATATATGCATCAATTCTATTCCAACTTCCTTACATCTATTAGACTTATCTATGTGGTATGTTTTTTCCTTGAATTTATCTGAGTGATAATATAAGCCATTGAATTCTATGCCTATTTTAAAATCTGGTAGATAAATATCTATTTCCTTGCCTATTAAAGTTCTATCATTTTCTATAATATCCAAATTAAATGTTTTTAACCAATTGAACATTTCTTTTTCCTTAATTGATGATAGTTCATTTTTGGGGTAGCAAATTAAGCAAGAGTCGTTATTATATTTTATTCTACTTCGAAATAAGTCATAATTTATATTAAATTCGTGTTTACAGCTTATTTTCTTTAATTTATATAAATGTTCATCAAAGTCATAATTAATATACTCATATCCTAAATTATTAAAAAATAGATTTCTACTATCTACAAACTCTTTGGTTTTCATTAATGATATATCCTTATTCCTCATCACATTATCAAATCCATATTTGATATAATTCGTTTTACTTATTTTTTCTTGTATATCACTTGATTGAAATATATGCTTCACACCCCATTTATACATAGATGTCTTCTCAATTTTTTCCTTATAGTCATCTGATTTTGAGTAATGTGATACTCCTAATTTCTCACAAAATTCGTTATATTTATTCTTAGCATCATCCGATAATAGATAATGTTTATTACCCCATCTATTTAAGTTGGTTTCCCTTATTTTACTTTTTATTTCTTCACTTTGAAATGGATTTTCACAAAGGTGATTTTCTAAACAAGTTTTAACTTTTTTTTCTTTTATATCACTCACTTGTGATACATTCTCATAACCATATTTAGTTTTACATGTATTTCTTGACTTTTCTCTATTTGTATAATTTTCATCACCGTATCTTTCTAACTTAGTTTCCTTAGCTTTTAATATATTATGATAATTTTCATCACCGTATCTTTCTAACTTAGTTTCCTTAGCTTTTATATGACTGCATTTTTTGCAATAATTATTATTAGATGAACCATTAGTTGATTTATAATATTTATTGTATTTTGTAGTACTTTCAGCACCACAATTGTCACATAATATCTCAATATATATATTTGATCCAGGAGGTAAATCTAATGTATGTATTTCAATTATATCATAATTTACACAATTATATCCAAGTGAATTGTAATACATCCGTGAATTTGGGTTGACTTTTATCTTAATTTTATCTAGTTTTATCATAGTATATATATTAAAATTTTAACCCTTCGTTTACATTTGGTATAGCATATTGCTTTAATAAACAAAAGATAAAATAATAATATATAAATTATGAAAAAAGAAAAAACGATTACAGACTTCTTATGTAATGAATATAAAGATTTTGCTATGTATGTGATAGAAAACAGAGCAATACCATCTGTTATAGACGGCTTCAAAGCAGGGCAAAGAAAGGTAGTTCAAGCATCAAGTCAAGTTTGGAAGACCGGAAATGAAAAGGCGCTTAAAATATTCCAATTATCAGGTATAGTTGCATCAAATATGATGTATCATCACGGTAGTAGCTCATTAGACTCAACCATTATAACAATGGCACAAAAATTTAAAAACAACGCTCCTTTATTTTTAGAAGATGGGCAGTTCGGATCACTTAGATCAACAGAACCAGGAGCAGCTAGATATATTGGTACTAAATTAACAGACAATTTTAGACTAATATACAAAGACTTTGATCTTCTCACTTATAAAGAAGAGGAAGGTGAAACAATCGAACCTAATTATTTCTTACCAATCATTCCAATGGTTCTAGTAAATGGATCATCTGGTATTGCAGTTGGATTCTCTTCAAACATTTTAAACAGAGATGTTAAAAGTATTATTGACTCTTGTGTTAAAGTATTAAACGGTAAAAAAATAAGTGGTGTTAAACCATCATTAAATGAATTTACAGGTGAGTTTATACAAGATGAATCAAATAATAAAAGATGGATTATACGAGGTAAGTTCCAAAGAGTAAATACATCAACTATTAAGATTACTGAGTTACCACCGTCTTTAACATATGAAAGATATGAGGAATTATTAGATAAATTGGTTGATAATAAAGATATCGTATCTTATGATGATAATTGTAAGGATAATATTGATTACACTATTAAACTTAATAGAGCTGTATTAGAGGGTATGGATGATGCTAAGATAATTAAAACATTTAAGTTAGAAGAATCATCAACTGAAATATTTTCTACATTAGATGAGTTCGGTAAACTAAAAATATTTGAATCAGTAGAAGATATGATAAGATACTTCATAGATTTCAGACTTAAATTATATGATGCTAGAAAAGAATTTCAATTGAAGAAGTTAAACAGAGAATTGGTTTCTTTAAGCAACAGAGGTAAGTTTATCAAAGCAATACTTGATAATAAATTGAAAGTGAATAATGTTCCTAAACAAGAAATTGTCCTATCAATTGAGAAATTAAAATTCGATAAGATAGATGATTCTTATGATTATCTATTGAGAATGCCTATCTACTCATTAACCAAAGAAGTTTTCCTTAAACTTAAAGAAGATTTTAGTAAAAAGAAAGAAGAGATTAAGATATTGGAAGATACAGATGTTAAAGATATGTATTTAGAAGATTTATCTGAGTTGAAGAAAAAATTTAAATAATATTCTTTAAATTTTAGTAGATTATATTCATCGTATTCAGATTTCTCTCTAATTGGTAGTTCATATTTTTTTTTGTTACTTTTAGAAATAAATCTACTATCTTTGTAAAGTGATTTTTTTAATGAAAAAATAAAAAATATTGTTTAATTTGAATAAACTTACTATATTTGCAGTATATAAAAAGATATGATAGTAGATTTTAATACAAAAAATGAGTTATTAAACTTAATACAAAGTAAGGCACCTGGTTCAAAACCGTTATATCTCGTTGTAAGAGGATCACACTCTTATGGGACTAATATAGAAACATCGGATGTTGATTATTCTGGTGTGTTTATTCAGCCACTCGAAGACATATTGGGAAATAAATATGTAGAGCAAATAAATGATGATAAAAATGACATCGTTATTTATGAAATTAGAAGATTCTTAGAAATGTGTGGTATTAATAATCCAAATATATTAGAACTTCTTAATACACCGGAAGACTGTATAGTTTATAAGGATCCGGCTTTTGATGAAATCTTAGCTAACAGAGATAAATTCTTAACTAAACAATGTGGTAATACATTGGGTGGTTATGCTAAAACTCAAATCGGTAAAGCAGAGGGTTTGGATAAAAAACAAAACTGGGAGAATGATAGGATTGTAAGAAAAGACATTCTCGATTTCTGTTATGTGATTATAGGCGAAAAATCAATCCCTTGGAGAAAATGGAATGATGGTTTGTATGATGAAAAATTTATTGGTGCTGTTAACGTGCCAAATGCTAAAGATGTATATGCTTTGTATTATGATTCTGCGGCTTATAACTGTTTTGGTGATTCTTTTACAGAAGAAGAAGCTAAAACTGCTGAAGAAGAAAAGGCAAGATTAATAGCAGAGGGTAAGCCTTTAGGATTTGGATATAAAGGACTTGTAAAAGTTGGTGATGTTGATGATTCCGGTAAAGTAAATTATGGTATCTCTAACCAATTAAGATTATCATCTATTCCCAAAGATCAGGAATCAATTTGTATTATTACTTATAACAAAGATGGTTACTCACAACATTGTAAAGACTTTGCTGAATATGAAAAATGGTTAGAGAAGAGAAATACCCAACGATATGTTGATGTTAAAAATCACAATCAAAAAATTGATGGTAAAAACTTAATGCACTGTTTCAGGTTGGTTGGTATGTCAAGAGAAATTGCTGAGGGTAAAGGTGTTATTGTTAGACGTGATAATACCGAAGAATTATTATCTATTAGACGTGGTGAAGTTGATTTGCATACACTTATTGAACATGTTGAAAGTGAATTGGTTATAATCAAAGAGTTGTATAAAAACTCTGACTTACCAGAAAAAGTAGATAAAGAATTAATAAATAGTTTAATTATTAAAATTAGAAAAGAAGTATATGGTTTATAATATTGTTTTGATTTGGGTTGCATTTTTGGCATTCTATGCGGGATTTATGTTATGTAATTTCTTAACAGTAAGGAATAATAAGAAGGAAAAAGATGAATATATTAATCTAGTAAACTCTGTATTTGAGGATATATTAGATGATATTAAAAATTCAACTTTCTTGAATCGAATAAATAGTACTGTTACATTAAACGCCTATTATGGTGGTGAAGTTGTTACAGTAATGTATATGATTGATAAGAAAGATATAGCCATATTTAAAGATGAAAGATGTATATATACATCTGAATCGGTTGATGCTAGTATTGTCAATCAATTGGTTAATGCTATTGAATCTTATCACCGAGGTAAAATCAATGATGTGATTAACGTTATGGGATTTATGTTCTCGCGTGAGTATTTCGAAACTACTTTTAAGATTAAAACAGAAGATTTGAAAAGAGGTATGTATGGACATCAAGAAGTATCAGAAGTTGATAAGATTAAAACTGAAAACAATACGAAGCTAGATATAGACGAGATATTGGATAGAATATTAGAAGTTGGTGTTGATAAACTTAGTGTTGAAGAATCTAAATTCCTAGAGAATTATAACAAAAAAAACCCATCATAAGATGGGTTTTTTTTTATTATAGAGGTAATTCTTCTTCTTCTTCACCTTGTCCTTGAGCTTGTCCCTGAGCTTGTGGTTCTTCGAATTCGCTTTGCCCATCAACTTGTACTTGAACTTGTGGTTGAGCCTCTGGTTGAGCTTGTGGTTGAGCCTGTGACTGAGCTTGTGGTTGAGCTTGTGGTTGTACTTCAGTTTGTGCTTGTGTTTGTCCACCCATTAATGCACCACCAGGTATTTTCTCAACGTCCATACCATTCATAGTTACCCATTTTACAATTTCTTCTGCAATATCAACATCTCCGAAAAATGTTTTAAGGTTTTTTCCCGTGGTGTCTTTCACTTTCTTGACATACTGGTTGATTAGAGATTGTGGAATATCAATCATAGCTTTAACTTTATAAATATCATTTACTTGTAAAACAGATTCTTTGATAATATCTTCTCTATTTTTAATTACACGAAATTTTTCGTATTTTCTAACATGTTTCATTTTAACTGTTTATTTTATTTTTATATATTAATAATATAATCTACCTTTTTAGCGATTATCAAATTCACATAAAGCTACACCTATTTTAATGTAGCACAGATGATAAAACCAAAGCAACGATAATTATACCACCGCCTATACCACCGATGATCATTTTAGTTTTAAGTTTACTCATCTGTTTATTCATTGTCTTTATAACATCATCACGATTGGTTAATTGCTCATCTGATAATTTCAATTTAGCTACCAATGCTAATATTTCATCTTGTAGTATTTTTATCTTATCATCCTTAACAACTAAGTCCTTTTCTAACTTACTAATCTGTACAGTCATTTTCGATATAACAACTTCTTTATCATTTATAACTTTTACGCATATATCTTCATATTCATTCATTTCAACAACTTGTTTCTTTAGAAGAATTAATAGATCACTATTATTATCTAATATCATTGCTTGACGTACTGTAATAACAACAACTTTTTGTCCAAGTGAATCCACTTCATATCTTGGATAATCAATTTCTTTTCGTTGTGAGAACGCTAATGTAGTAAACATTAACATTATAAGTGTTAATAACTTTCTCATATTATTTTGTGTGATTTTTTATAGATATTAGAAGTGCATCACCTTCTTTGTTAGGTGGATTCTTTTCGAATGCTTCTATCTCTTTTTTCGTCTTTGTTAAACCAATTTTTAACTCATTGAGTTGTTTCTTAGACTCATTTGCTATTTTAATAGCTTTTGTAGTTTCGGATCTAGCAATTAATATCTCTTTTTGAAGCTTTTTATCCAATGCATCCTTCTCAACAAAACTCTTCTGTAATTTAGCTATTTCCAAATCCCTTTCTTTCTTCTCAGCTTCTAATTTAGAATATTTTTCATCTAGTTCTTTAATTTTATCCTTACCGCCATTATCACCAAAATACCAATTATATCCGAATAAAACAGTAGTTGCAAGAAGTACAAGAACCAAAATAGTTTTTATATCATATTTCATAATTTAACTAATCTTTTTTTGATATATATAAAATTATTCTAGCTGCAAATTATGAAAATAGGAACAACCAATGTGTTATATATAGTACTATGATGAAATTGATAAAACAAATATATCAAAATCATCAATTTATAGGTTGATTGGTAATAAAGTAAGTAATAAATATTATTTCTTGTGGGTTTAATAAATAAGTATTATCTTTGTATAAAAAAATTAATATGAAAAAATTAGTTAGCTTTGATTTTGATGATACATTATTCTTCACTCCAAAACCATTGGAGGGTAAATTGATATGGAATGAAGTTACTGGAAAAGCCTGGGAATATGATGGGTGGTGGAGTAAATCAGAAACATTGGATATGAATGTATTCGATATTAAGCTTAATGATTTTGTGTACGATGAATACTTAAAATACATTGGTGCTGATAACCACGTTATCTTAGCAACCGGTAGACTTGATAGCAGAAAAGTTTCACTTAAAAATGAAGTTAATGCTGTATTGGATGCGAATAAGTTATCTTTTGATGGAGTTTACTTGAATACTGGTATTGATACATTTGATTTTAAATCAAGATTATTTGAAAAATTAATCGATGAAGTTAAACCAGATGAGTTTATTATGTACGATGATAGGGAATTACATATTGATAAATTTATCGAGTGGGCTAAAAATCAAAAATGTGATGTTACTATCTGTGATGTTAGACGAATGATAACCATTCCAATTAAAAACTAGTGAAAAGAACTGTATTAACAAATTGTCGAACATATAGATGTTGTGAGATAATAGAAGTTAGTCAATCAGATTATTCTGAAAAAGATTTGGTTCCAGTATCAGAAATTTTACCATACTGCATCTGATCATTATATGAGGTTGATGCGTAAGGGAAATCGCAACGGCTATATTAAACATATGTTAGCATCACGCAATTATTATACATTTTTCTGGAAATTTATTGAGAAGGTTACTGATAAAAAGTATGAATACTTCTCGAATAATTACTTCTTACATGAAGTTGAGTCTTCTATTGAAGAGATACGAGAAACACATGATATATATCATTCTCAGACTAGTAAAGGTTATCATACTTTTTTTATACCAAGAAAGTATAAAGATATAGTTAATTGGGTTAAAGCCAGTGTTAATATACCAAATACGATTTTAGATAAATCTTCTATCCGTATTGTTAAACTAAAACCAAACACACATATAAGAGAGGGATATAAAACAAATAAATAAATAAATAAAAAATCTGAGTAAACACACCTTCTGAAATGAATTGAGAAATATTAAAAAATATAATAAGGGAGTTTGATGTGGTTAATATATATACTATGTCAAAAAGAAAAACAATAGAAGAGTGGCAATCACAAAGTAATATTATTCATAATAATGAATTTGATATTTTACAAGAGCCAAAAAGTGGATTAGAAAAAGTTGAAGTTTTTCATAAAAAGTGTGGTAATATATTAAAAATAAGTTTACATAATCACTTAAGTACTTATTGTGTTTTTTGTTCTGGTAAGAACAAAAAAACAATAGAAGAGTGTCAAAAATTAAGTGATGATATTCATAATTCTGAATTTATAATTAAATCATTAGGAACATCTTCTAAAAAGAATAGTGTAATATTACACAAGAAATGTGGATCATTGATAAATATGACAATGAATAATCATATTAGTTCTAAAAACGGTTGTAAGAAATGTTCTAATAGTTCATTAAAATCAAATGAGTATTGGATTGATAAGTGTAAAGAGATATGGGGTGATGAATTTATTTTGATGGATTATGTGGATAATGTTTGGAAGAAAATAAGAGTTAAACATTCAGTATGTGGCTCTACTCTAATAAAAGATATGAGTAATCTTATTCATAATAAGAGAGGTTGTAATATATGCACAAGAAAGGCTTATGGTGAGTTTTATATAAAAGATTATTTTGATAAAAATAATATAGAATATATAACACAAAAATCATTTGATGATTTGGTCAATGATAAGACGGGGCGAAGATTAAAAGTTGATTTTTATCTACCAGAGTATGATATTGCTATTGAAGTAGATGGTGTTCAACATTATAAATCAATTTCTCATTGGGGTGGTGATGAAGCATATGAATCACAAGTTTATCGAGATGGTATAAAAAATGAATATTTTGGTGATAGATTAGTAAGAATAAATAATAAAAAAATTAAAAATATAGATATAATATGGCAACAATTACAAGAGAACAAACAGAAAGTAAAGTAGATGCAATTTTAGCAAAACCTTATAAGCTATTACTTCATAATGATGATTTTAACAGTTTTTCACATGTGATAGAGTGCTTAATATCAGTTTGTGAACATGAATACACACAGGCCGAGCAATGTGCACAAATTGTTCATAACAATGGTGTGTGTGATGTTAAGTATGGTGATTTGGAAACTATCACTGAAATGAAAGAAAAATTGCAAGGTGCTGGATTATCAGTTACGATGGAAATTAATGATTAAAAAATCCCTCAATTGAGGGATTTTTTTTATCTATTATTATTGCTATTGAACCAGTTTATATTACTTTCTGAGTTATATGCCTTTTGTCTATTCATATGATCTCTTCTTATTCTAAGAAGTTGTCCATAATCAACACCTTCCACATAATCCATTTTATTCAAGCATTCATTAACATAGTTCTTAAACTCTGTGCTACAAAATCTATCAAAGTGTTCTGTAACCATTTCCTTAAACTCGATCTTTTCGAATATAGAAGATAAATTCACAATAGACATTACACAATCATCATTAGCGTTACCATCACCTGCATATCTTGTGTTACCGGCAGTAGTTGTATGTTTAACAAATGTTGTTATCTCTCTAATAGTATCTTCGTTGTTTATAGAAAATCCTTTGCTTAACATTAAGTCTTGATAGTCTTTAACTAATAAGTTCTTATTCTCACCAACTTTAAGCCCAACTTTTTCCTCTGGTGCATCAACTCTATGTTTGTATCTGAAGAAAACTGATGATCCATAGTCATTATTACCATCTAATACGTGTGGTAGTTCAGCTAATAATGTGTTCCCGTAGTTATTCAACTCCAATACGATTTTAACATTATCCGGATTGAAATATTCAAATGCTAACATATATAATAACTCCGCTAATTGTTTAACTGATACTAAATTACTTCTGAATAATCCAATTTGTTCTAGTTTAAAGAAATCCACAATTGATTTATATTTAACCTTTTGAACTTCAATCAATTCTCTGGATTTTTCACTAATTCTAAAAATGTTTATAATAGAATAATCTTGTCCTAATCCCTCTGCTATATCAACAGACATTAATATCTTAAAATCATTTCTATTTATTGGTGAGAATATATCATAGTTATCAACCCATTTTAGATCTTTGTAGCTAAATTTAATTTTATTCTCAAATTCTGATATTTCTTCAAATATATAATTTTTCTTACCATTTAATAACTCTTCTATAATACTTTCATTAAGTAACGACTTACTAGAGTTTATAAATCTCAATCCATATTCTTGATTAAATGCATCTTCACCACCAATATCCTTTACTGCTTCTTCTTTCCAAGTCGTTAATTCTCCTAATGCTCTTAGCGGAGTTTCAAATCCTTTACTGTCAATAAAAGTTAATTGTTTAACATCTTCATCCGTACATAATTCATTATTAAATACTGAGATTATATTCTTTTGAAAATCCTGATTGTAATACATTGTTGTTTTTGTTACAGTTTCTGGATAAAATTCTCTTACTCTATCAAATATTTGCTCCTTTGTAACACCATATTCGAATAGTTTATTATCATTTAATCTAAGATAGGTAACAAACCTACCTGGTACTTGATGCCAATAAACACGCATTGCTTTGTAGTTATTCTTCAATGGATCTCCCTCAGGTCTTTCCGCATCTGATAGAATCTTATGAAATAAGTTCATACCATTAGGTGTAGAAGTTATTATAATTTTTGAGTTTTGTACAGCAGATGTAACCGGGAATGCTGCCGTGTAGTAAGGTTCAATAATATTTGATGGTATGTGTGCAAACTCATCCAAGTAAAGTAAATCGATTGTAAAACCAATCGCTGGTGTTTTACTACGTGCTGATGTTTTAATTCTACATCCGTTATCAAATGTTAATGATTTTTGATTCCATACTTTAATACCTGGTTTTAAGAAAAATGGTACTAATGTGTAAATTGATTTTATTTTATCAACAATCTCCGTTGCAGTATCACCTTTATTAGCAACAATCATTGCATTCTTATCATTATTGAATAATATAGTATGTAATATAAATATTGCAGATGAAATTGTGTTATGTGATAATATACCATTTGTGTAAAATCTATGATTTGGATGATCCACCGTTAAATCAAACATTGATAAAGTATATCCTTTTTTGCTAATATAATTTATTTTTTGGACACCTGCTTCTGTAATAATATAATCACCTTTTTTTAAATCTTTTACAAAAACCTCATTAAAATACTCATCAAATACTATATGGTTATCAGCACATTCAAGATGATAGTTATCTAAATCAATTCTATAAACATCAAATGGTTGAGTTGAGTGTATTTCACTTACTGGTTGGTATCCAGTATCTGTCTTAACTTTTAGATTATTAGTCTTTATCGAATATAATATTTTTTTAGAAATATCATTCTGATCTAAATCATTATTTCTAAGTTCATATTTTTCAATCTTTTCAATAAGTTTATATAAAAAATAAGTTATCTTATTTTTTATTTTTTCAAAAAATTTATACATTTTTCAATTATTTTATTTTTATTTTCCTCACCAACTCTACTATACTCTGAATCCCATACATACAACACTTCGTATCCATTATCTATTGCAGTTTTTAACTTTTCACTATCCTTCATCCATATATCTTTTGATGTTATGTTTTTTCTAAATGGATGTGGTGTATCATTCTCACCGAATTTTAAAGGATTGGCATGATATTCATCCCCCTGATATTCAATTATTTTATTATTTTTGGTATCTACAAAATCATATATCCATATACCACCATTTTCCCTATTAATCTTAAACTCACCACCATTTGTAGCATATCTGAAATCACCATTTAATTTATCATTAATTCTGTTAAAAAATTCTTGACTAATATTTGAATATCCCAGTTTAAGATTACCTCCTGTATTTAAACTATCTTGCCATTTGTTCTGTCTTTTATTAAAAATATTAATCCCTTCCAACTCACCATATTTTTGAATACACTTTTCTAAAGTGAATGTTCTTTGTCTTTCACTTAACATTTCTTTAGCAACTTCCTCACTATATCCTCTGTCTAAATAATATTGTATTGTTGTATCAGATATCCTATCCTTAATTGCCAATTTTGCAAAATTGCTTATATGTTCTTCAACATTTTCTATACCATCATATTTTACAAAGTCTTTGGAAAAAGGACTTCTACTTTTTCTTTCCAACTCAGTGGTGTTACTTTTATGGTTAGGATTTTTTTCACCTTTAAACATATCAGAAAACATTTTCTTGTATTTTTCATCTTTCATATGTTTACCACTATTAGTAGAAGTTTTCACTTTATCTAATAAAGCCATTATTGGTGCACCAGGATATATCTTCTTATATTCATCAGTTGTCATATTATTATGTTTGAATTTTAGATGTTTTCCATATATTCTTTTACATTGTTCACCACAAATTCTGCAAGTTACAGTTTCTTTATTATCATTAATTTCCATTTATATAAATTTATTTTTATTTATATATTAAAAAGTTATGGCTTCGTTTCAAATGAGAAAGGGTAATTAGTTAATTATATCTATAATTTTATATAAATAATATTTAATATAATCAAATAAATTTTTATTTATTTTATACATGAATAATAATTTATACATAGGTATTTCTATATTAATAATATTATCTTTATCATCTATAAACTCACATAAAACCCTGGTAATCAGTTGATTACATTTTCCAACCTGTCTGCTCGCCATTAATATATTGAATCTACTGTTAACAAAGTTATCTAATATATCTTTTTGATAATCCCTTAGAGTTATACTACCTACACTACCATCTTCTCGTTTTGTCTTACAATACTGTTCAGTAAAGTAATGTATATCTAATGCACATCTAATATACTCTTGTTGTTCTGCCGGTGACATCTTAAATGTTACGCCTGATCTTCTAATACCAACTTCTCCTTTTAACCAAGGGTTCTGATATCTCTTGACTACAACACCGTCATTAATCTTATCCGTAGCATCGTCCACTAATTTTGTGGTGAATACCATTTGCTTTTCTTTTTCTTCTGCCATAATTTATATATTTTCTTAAAAAAGTGGAAAAAATTCACTTTTTTCTAATAATTCATTTTTTTCTAATAATATATACATTATGGGAAGGAAATTAGGTGTTAATAAGGTAAAAGCAGGGTTTTCTATTGATATAGAACTTCAAAATGAATTAGATGAATATTGTAATTCAAGAATGACCAATAAATCCAGATTAATTAGTAATTTGATAAGAGAATTCCTTGAGAAAAATAAAAATAAAAAATTAATGGATGTCTAAGGCTGAAAATGAAAAGATTAGATTAAAAGATGAGTTTGATCTAATTCAAGCAGAAAATAATAATGATTTTAATATAGCAAATCATTTGGCTAAACCAGAAGATTTACCGGATCTTGGTGAGATAGAATTATATGACTATGATAGTGATATAACAGTATCTGTTAACCAATCAATGGATGTATTAGAATCTCTTGTTGATCTATATTTAGATGATGTTCCTCAGCTAAAAGAACATCCGTATATTAAGAATAAGATGAAAGAAGATGCCAATGTTTATGCTGAGGCTATATTCTTATCTAAAATGACTAGAAAGAATTTCTTATCACAGTTAAGACAAGTTGATAATGGTGATAATAGTGCTAGAATGCACGAAGTAGTTAACCAGACTATTGGACAGATAAGAGAAAATGGTAAATTTTTATCTAATCAAAGAACTGAATTAGAGAAGTTTTATAAAACTCTTAGAAATGATATGGGTTATACTGAGATAGAAAATGTTAAAGAAGATATAGTTGATGACAAAGAACCGGATGGTGTTATTATGGATAACAAGAAGTTAAATGATATGATAAAGAATGCTATGAATGCTAAAAAGGGTTAACTTTTTGCTAATCTAATATATAAATATATGATATTAAGCAATATTGATAATTTAAATAAAAGAGGTAATGCCATTATAACTGTTGAGTGTGATAGTTGTCATGGTATTTCTGATATTAAATATATATCATATACTAGGAATGGACACACTGATAATAGTTTTTTATGTAAAAGTTGTAAAACTAAAAAAACAAACTTAGAGAAATATGGTGTTGAGAATGTGTCTCAGAATAATAGTATTAGAGAAAAGGTTAAGAAGACAAATTTAGAAAAATTTGGATGTGAATATGCATCTCAGAATAAAGATATTAAAAATAAAGTTAAACAAACTAATTTGTTGAACTATGGTGTTGAAAATGTATTTCAATCTGATGAAGTTAAAGTTAAGTCTAAAGATGCTATTATTTCAAAATATGGCGTTGATAATATATCGAAGTTAGAATCTATAAAGGATATTAAGCGGAAAACAAATTTAGAAAAATTTGGATGTGAATATGCATCTCAGAATAAAGATGTTAAAGATAAAGTTAAGCAAACTAATTTATTGAATCATGGTGTTGAATATGCCTTGCAATCAGAGGTAATTAAGAATAAAATTAAAGAAACCAATTTAGATAGATACTGTGTTGAGAATGTTATGTTTTTGGATATATTTAAAGATAAAGTTAAGCAAACCAACTTAGAGAAATATGGTGTTGAATATACATATCAAAATGAGTCTGTAAAAGAAAAAATAAAAAAGTCATTAATAGATAGATATGGCTTTAATTCAATTTATAAAAATGAAAACTTTAGAAAAAATAGATTTTTAATATCAAATAATACAAATTATATTAGATATATTAAGTATAGTATATCATCTTTTAATTGTGATAAATGTTTGCATGAATTCGAATTATCAAGTGATAATTACTATCATAGAAATAAGAATGGGATATCATTGTGTACAATTTGTAATCCAATTGGAGATTCTAAGAGTATAAAAGAAAAGGATATATTTGAATATATTAAATCTATTTATTCCGGTGAGATTATCCAATCATATAGAGATAAACTTGAAATTGATATTTATTTACCGGAATTAAAAATAGGCTTTGAATTTAACGGATTATATTGGCACTCTGATAAATATAAAGAAAAGAATTATCATTTGGATAAGACTAATTATTTTAAAGATAAGGGTATTAGAATTATTCACATTTGGGAAGATGATTGGACTTTTAAAACTAATATAGTAAAATCTCAAATACTTAATTTATTAGGAAAATCTGATAGAATTTTTGCTAGAAAATGTATCATAAAAAAAGTTGATGTTAAAACAACTCGAAAGTTTTTAGATGATAATCACATTCAAGGATTAGTTAACAGTTCAATTAAGCTAGGATTATATCATCAAGATGAGTTAGTATCAATTATGACATTTGATTCATTTGAGGGTAGAAAGAAGATGGAAGAAGGTGGTTATAATTTGAGTAGATTTTGTAATAAAATCAATACGAATGTAGTTGGTGGTGCATCTAAATTACTTAAACATTTTATTACTAATTATAAGGCAACAAGAATAGTTAGTTATGCTGATAAAGATTGGTCAATTGGCTCACTTTATTACACTCTTGGGTTTGAAAATGTAGGTGGTAATGGACCAGATTATAAATATATTGTTGATAATAAAAGGGTTCATAAATCTAATTATAAAAAATCAAGATTAAGAACTATTTTAACTTCTGAAAGCGATTATTTATTGACGGAGCATCAAGCAACTAAGAAATTGGGAATATATAGAATATATGATTGTGGTAAAATAAAATTTGAATATACAAAAAAGACTCTATTTATTTAGAGTCTTTTTTGTACTTGAAACTTTCGAATGTCTTAATTATATTCTGCCATTCAAGTTTTATTTTCGTTGTCAAAAATAGATTTAGTTTATTGAATGTTACTTTATTTATATAAAGCTCACAATCATTATTTCTAACAATTTCTTTCACTCTTTCTTTTACCATATCTTCTGAATTTGATACTAAGTATTCTAAAACATTATTTGAATTCTTTGCTAGTTCAATAACACGCTCTTCATCATCGTAATAATAAATAGTGTCATATCTTTCTATTTCAGTGTGTGTGAATTTATTATCTTCTGTTTTAAATCCAATTAAGTGTTGTACTAATATCTTAGCTTTTGTGTTTATTATTTCATCCTCATCTCTATTAAAAAATGTTTCAGATATAAAATAAAACGATTTAACTTTTAGTCCAAGTTCAGCAAGTTTATCTTCTAACTTAGAAATTATTTTTTCATAATTAGCTTTTGTATTTTTAGAACACAATACATAAATATCACCGTTATTGTTTTTAATATGTCTTATGTTATCTATGTGTATTGTAAAATCATTGTTATCAACAATATCTTTATTCATAAATTCTTGTAGAGAGAATGCTAGATTTGATATATTCAAATCATTGTTCTTACATTTAATTTTAATTTTCTCCATTAAATCTTTACTTAACCAGTATTTCACACCAGATAATGTTAAGTTTATATCATCTCTTCTATAAACACCTTTCTTAATTAGATTGAATTCTGATTTAGCAATTTTCAATATTGGTTCATTTGGTTTTAACTTGTCTATAATCCATACTTTACTATTTGTAGTTATAAGTGCGTTTATGTCAAAGAAGTACCCATTTAAATTTGATTCTATTATATCCATAAACTATATATAAAAAAACCACATCAAATGTGGTTTTATTTTTATTTTAGTAAATTATTATTTAATGCAAATTCATATAATATTGGTAGGTTTAAATTCTTAATAAATTGATATCTTATATCACCAATTGTTTTAGATTTACCAACTATATTTATAACAGACATTCCAAATCCCTCTATGTATTCCAGATATGATTCACCCCAAGGATTTCTATAATTTGGTAATGTTTTCCACTCAGTATCACCACCTGTAAGCCAATATAAGCTCTTCTTAGGCGATATCTCATCTGTGTTGATACCTTTTATTTCAATCTCCCAAACAAACGAATCCTTGCTACATATTCTCATCATTAATGCCGTTGCTTCTGCTATGTCCGTTGTTAACTCGTTATTGATTTCAAAAACCCATTGATTGCCTTCCTGGCTTATTTTAACTTTATCTTCATTAAATATTATTTTGTCTCCAATTTTTTCTAATAAATCTTTCTTTCGTTTCATAATCAATAAATTATTTTTATGTGCCTGGCTTACAACCGACTAATAGTGGTTATCTCACACCACTCTCCCATTTACCTTTAAAGGTTCCATCTTCCCATATACCATTTTCCCAAGTTCCATAAAAACCACCTTTTTTGAAAATACCATATTTCCAATTACCAAACTTATAAATACCTTCATGCCATATCAAAGTATGATTTTTGATTTCTATAATAGCAGAATCTAATTCAGAGTCTATTAACCAATAGAATTTCTCTTCCTTTAATACTTTAAGAATTGTTGATTGTGTAGTAAGTGTTTTATTATTATATTTGAGTTCTAAAATTCCCATTCTAATTATTAATTTATAGTATATATATTTTATAATAATAGTAAGTAATTAGTAAAAATCGAAATTTCATCACCTATTGCGGTTTTGTATAGAAAGTTTTTTAATTATTATCATTTAAGAATTTTTGCTCATCTTTTGTTAATGAATTGATACCATATAAGCTTATTTTATCCAAAATTGTATCAATATCATAATAAGAAATATTTCTTTTTATTTTTTCATCTACTGTTATAGTAATGCCTCTTTCTATTTCATCTTTATCGAAAGGTGAAATTCCATTAATACCAAACTCTACCAAGATAGAATCTATATTAACATCATTGACATCATTGATAACTTTATCAAATTTATCAATTCTCAAATATCCTTTATCATTAAGTTCCTTATAAACTTTGATTGATTTTTCATTTACTTTCAACTTTGGTACTTTAATAGGCTTAATGGCTGATAATCTATCGTGTTCCTTTTTAGTTAAACCACCATAGTAAGTATTATCATCTTCCATAAATGTAATATGATCATTAGTAGATGTAGCGATTATCTTTCTAAGTTTAGTGTCAATATATAATTGTAATTTACGATTTTTACAATTAATCAATGTTGAAAATACAAGGTCGTGTTCAACACAGATAGAAAAAATTTCTCTCTCATTCAAATTATCTAACCTAATAAATATAGTAGTATCGATGTTAAATTTCATATCCGTTTATTTTATACAAATATAAATATAATTTTTAATATATATACTATAAAATATTAAAAAAATTATGAGGTATCTTAATAGCAGATATGAATTCTTGGATAGATATAATAAAGTAAATGAGGGTACTAGGTCAGGACCTTTCGAAAATGATATTCCTTGGGGTGACTCTTTAGTAGGTAGATTAATAATGGCTACTATTAGAAAGTCTAGCATTGCTATCAATGTTACTAGAATAGATAAATTAACAGAGAGACTTAAAGAACAATTTAGTTCTATGGTTGATAGTTCTACTATCAATATGTCAAATGAAAAAGTGGTTGCTGATATAAGTAAAACGACAATATTCGCATTGCTTAAAGAACTAAAAGATGGTGTTGATTCAGGTAAAGATAATGAAACATTAATATCTTTAACTGATAGTACAATTGTAGAAGTAGAAAAAGCAGAGATAGATGAAGCTAAGAAGAATAAATTAGTTGATCAGCTTAATAAGTTTAAAGAATTTTTAAAGAACCAACCAAAAGAGAGCGGTGAGGTAGTTGATGATAAATCAAAATATCCATTGATGATTAAAAATCTAAAAGCACTTTCTCTTATTTTGAGTAATTATAGTAAAGTTAAATTGGGTGTTGAATTAAAAACACAACCTAAACCGGCTGCTACTGAAACTGCTACTACTAAACCAGAAGTTAAAACTACAACTGCTCCGGTAGAAACTGTAAAACCAGCACCTGCTACTAAACCTGCTCCAAAACCAAAAACAGGA
>JACCEA010971438.1_pt1 | contig 19352 bp, 28 predicted proteins | sample 7449851 | NCBI WGS metagenome assembly JACCEA01 (sample SAMN15323453, study PRJNA562643) | freshwater metagenome | isolation source: river surface water | place: USA:Blue River Watershed | collected 2017-08-18
CACCGCCTACGCCGGTGGTGCTCCGGGGTTGCCACCCGGCGGGCTGGGCAAGGGCGGCCATGAACGCGGCGACCGCTTCCGGTGTGGGGCCCTCCCCCACCGGTCGTGTCTCCCGCTCCGCCCGTTCGTGCAGGGTGGCGGCCTGCCGGTCCCGGTCCAGGAGCACCGCCAGGAGCGCGGCCCCCACCGCGTACCCCTCCCGCGTCAAGTCGAGGGCGAGGCGGGTACCCCGGTAGTCCTGCGGGACGAGGTAGCACGGACCCCACGGCGCCGGCACGTACTCGGCGTGGACCCACCGCAGGCGCGATCGGTGCTCCCCGGAGCGGACCCCCGTGACGACGTAGCAGGCGTGCCCCGCGTGGACCCGCGCCTCCCGCGTGAGGTCGAGGCCCGCGAGCATCGAGCGCACCCGCGCGGGCGGCGCCTGGCGCAGGGCCCGGGTCACCGGCGCCCCAAGATGACGAGGTACTCGAACTCACGGATCAGGGCGAGGCGCTCATCCGGGTTCTCCCGGGCGAAGGCGTCCGCCCACCGGACGAGGCCCGGCCACACCTGATCCCCTCCCCGTCGGCGCGGCATGAGGTCGTACGGGATCAGGCGCATCGGGAGGTGGCAGGGCTGTAGCGCCCCGCGCTCCCGGTTCGTCGGGATCGACCGGACCCATGCGTCATCGCTGGCGCCGAGCCCTCCCCCGCCCTTCCGGCGGGGCCGCTTCGCCCGGGGCTTGTTGCCATTGCGCCCCACTAGAACGGCACCCCGCCGCAGTTGTCGTGCCAGTTCGGCGGGTCCGGGAACGTGCCACACTCGCACCGGTACGGGTAGACGCCGAAACCCCACGCGACGGGGCCGACCTGCTCCTCCCCCGCGTCGGCGCGCTCGCGCGCCAGGCGCAGCGCCTCCACCTCGGCCGGGCTCGCAAGCTCCGCGTCCTGTGCGAAGTGCCGCGGGTCGATCCACACGCCGCCCGCGCCGTAGATGAACAGGAACTCGCCGCACTCCGGGCAACGGTCGACGGCGCTCACGACGCCACCGCTTCCCACGCGCTCGCGATGGCCGCTTCGAGGGTGACGACGTCCCCGGCGGTGACGCGGCGGGGTTCCACCCACCGCCCGGCTCCACCGCACGAACCGCACGGCACGGCGCCGCTCCCGTCGTCCATGTACGGGCCGCCGACCTGGACGCTCGCGCGCTCGTCGATGCCGGTCCCGCGGCACTCCCCGCACTCGACCTCGCGGGGGACCCTGCCGGCGGCCTTCGCGTACGCACGGCGCGCGTCAGCGGAGAGGGACGCCACGGTGTGCGGGTCGTCATCCCACCGGCGGCGGTGCGCGAGTTGCGCCACCTCGATCGGGTAGCCGAGGTGGAGGGAGTGCTCCTCACGGCACCACGGGCAACGGCGGACGTCTCGTTCATGAGTGCAGGTCGGGGCCACGGTGGGGCTCCTCTCGGTTGGGGTACCCCGAGTGTAGACCCACCGCTTGCGTCGCGCAACACTAGGTGTATAGTGGCCGTGTCGGGTAGGTTCCCGGCCCCCACCGAGAAGGAGCGCACCCCATGCCGCGTTGGAACGTTGAGGTCCACGACACCTTCCGTCTCGTGTTCGAGGTCAAGGCCGACACCGAGGACGAGGCCCGCGAGGCGTACGCGATGAGCGAGCCGGTCCTCGTGGAGTCCCTCGGCCACGACCGCATCTCGTCGGTCGACCCCGCCGAGGACATCGAGGACGACGACGAGGCGGCGGGACTCAAGACCACCCCGCGCGAGGTCGTCGCCGGGTACCTCGCGGACGTCGCCCGCCTGGACGCGCAGGTCCAGGAGGCGCGCGGCAAGGGACGCAACCACGCCGCGAACGCATACGCGCAGGAGGCGGAGGACTACTTCGAGGAGGCGACCGGCGTCGCCCGCCAGTCCGAGGACCCCGTCGCCCTGGCGATGGTGGAGGTCGCGGACGTCCGCAGGCAGTCCGTCGCCTATGGGGTGTCGCCGTCCTCGCAGGCCGTCCGCCTCGCGGACCTCCTCGCGAAGCTCATCGAGGTCGCCCCCTAAAGCAGTTTGCGCGGCCTGCCGATAGGTGTATTATCCGGGATACCGGAGCACCCCACCGAGAGGCCCGCACGATGACCACGACCACCGCACCGAAGCTCACCGGAATCCACCTCACCGACGGTGAGTGCGACTCCTGCGGACGGAACCTCGGGAAGGTGTTCGAGGTGCGCCACCCCGACGGAACGACCGCGACCTACGGCCGGCGTTGCGCCGCAAAGGTCACCGGGTGGAAGCCGAACCGCGTGGAGGCCGAGGCGAAGGCCGCCGCACGTACCGCGCTCGTCGAGTCCCGCGTCGCGACAGTGACCGCCGCTTACCCGTCGGTCACCCGCGACCACGCATACGACGTCGCCGCTCTGGATTCCCTGTGGGACGGCACCGCCCGCGAATGGTGGCGCTGGCACACCTGGCAGGAGATGGCGGAGCACCTCGCCGCCTGACCGCGCTACCGCACCGCGGGTGACCGCGGGGCACCCCAACCCCACCGAGCAGGAGCCGCACCATGAACGACACCTCTCCCCCCCTCCCCGAACTCACCCCCGAGGACGTCATCGAGGTAATGCGCCTCGTCCACGGGTTCGAGCGCCTGTGGGAGCGGAGCACCGCGAAGGCGTGCGCCGTCGTGGTCCTCCGCGACCGGCACGGATGGACGCACACCGAGGCCGCCGAGCGCGTCACGCTCGCGACCGCCGCGTTCGACCGGATGCGGCGCCTCATGGGCGGTTACGCGAACGGCAAGTCCCGGTTCCACGCACTCACCGCCCCGAGCTTCGGGCGCGGCCCGCGCGCGAACGTCTTCATCGTCGACGAGGTTCGCGGCATCGACGCCGCCTAGCGCGGCCACCCCACACCCGGCCCCGCGGGCACACTCGCGGGGCGCCACCCACGGATCCTCATAGCGGGAGGTCCCCCTTGCCCTACGCCCTGCCGCCGGCCCCGCCGGCGATCGTCCACAACGTGCCCACCATCACGCCGCGCCAGGCCGCCAGTTCCACGGCATCCCGGCCGGTGTGCATCACGGCGCACCGGCGCGCCACGTGGCCGCCGAACGCCACCGTCCGGAACGCCACCCGCGTCGCCGTCGGCCGCGCCGTCGGTGGGCGGGTGACGTCCCTCACGGCTGGCGCGCGGTACGGCGCGTGGTACGCGAACACCTCGGCGCCCGCCCCGTTCCGCGTGGTGCGCGTCTCGATCGCCAGGAACGGGTGCGGCCAGGTGTACGCCTCCCCGCCGCCACGCCCCGTCGTGTGCTGCACCGCGGACCCGTCCCGCGCGAGCGTCGCGGGCCCCGCGTTCGTCGCGACCGTCATGGCACCACGGATGCGCGGGAAGAAGTTCCGGCCGGTGAAGCGGTCGTGGTGACCGCCCCCGGGAAGGTGTCGTGGGGGGACCGCCAGTAACCGCACCGCGGGGTGCCCCGGGGTTGCTCCCGTAGAACACCCGTACTACCCTGCACGGGAGGGAATGACCCGTGACCGGGGAGCGGTGGAACGCTCCCCGGTCGGGTCGCCCGGACACCGAGATAGCGGCTCGGGCCAGGCGGGGAGCACCCTACCCGGCGCGGGCCTCCCGAGTGGGAGGTTCCATCATCACCACGCGTACGAAGGCTCTCGGGGTCACCGCCCTCGCGGTGTTCCTGACGGGGCTCGAGGCGGGCCTGGTGCTCGCCACCACGGGGGACCCCGGGCTCGGCGGCGGGGCACTCGCCGGCGGCAGCGGCGGCGCCCTGTTGCTCCTCACGAACGGCGGCCTCTCATGACCGCCAACGAGATCGCCACCGGCGTCGGCATCGGCGTCGGCATCTCCGCCGCCCTTTGGGCAGTCCTGTCCCTGGCGGTGTGGCGCATCGAGGACCGTCGGTACCGGCGTCAGCATGCCCGCGATGAGGCGCCGAGCGTGGTGCCCGCAGAGTGGGCGGGTGACCGATGAGGTCCCCGGGGCCAGCGCGCGCGGCTGTGTTCCTCGCGTGCCCTGTCGCCGGTGGGGCGTCGTCGTGGGCGTGGCTCGGCACCCCCGGCATTGGTGTCCTGTACGGCCTGCTACTCGGGATCGGCGCCGTCCTCGCGTTGGAGAAGGCGACGGCCCGCGACCATCACCGGAAGATGCAGGGCCGTCCCTTGTCGAACCCTGAGCACCGCCTCGTGCTCGCCGGCGCGGCGTGCCTCATCGAGGAACTCGGTTGGTCACCGGCAGCACCTCACGGGCGGAGCGACAACCACCGGTCGGGTATCTGCACACTCGCCGCGATCCAACGGTCCGCCGGCCTGTTGATGCAAGCGGGGGTGGTCACGAACCCGCGGGCCGCGGACGACACGAACGCCGCCTATGGGGATTGGTTGGATGCGCACGGCCACTCGCGGTACGGGTGGACGACGCACGACAACCCTCGGTTCTTCAACGACGAGGCGGCGTACAGCGATCAGTACGTGATCGGCCTGGCGCGGCAGGCGGCCGCGGTGCCGCCGGGGGAGCGTGCCCCCGTGGGGTTCCTCGGGCCGCCGACCTCCCGGGAGTGGGGTCCGATGTTCGACGCGGCCTCGCGGCAGGCGCCGAACATCCGACGTCACGGTGGGGTGACCTCGTGAAGAACTACGACGACACGTTCCTCACCTCGTGGGGTGAGGAGGTCCCGATGCCACCGGAGGCGCACCGCACCGGTGGGGAACCGCAGGAGGAGGACCCCGCGGGGATGACCTCGTGGTCCCGCGCGGACCGTGACGGGGTGGAGGACGAACGCGCCGCGGAGGACGCCCGCCAGGCGGTGCGCGATGACCCGCACCTCCGGAACGCTCGGGGGCGGTTCGCGTCCCCGGAGCAGGTCCTCCGTGAGGCCGCCCGTGAGGAGCGGCGTGAGCGGGAGCAGGCACGCCAGGGTGGGCGCGGAGCGAAGGCCGCCGGGGCGGCGGCGGGTGTCCTCGGGGCGTTCGCCGGGAAGGCCGCCGGCGGGGCCGCACACGGAGTGGGGAAGGGCGTCGGCGCAGCGACCGGCGGGAAGGGCTCGACCGGTGGGTTCAAGGACGCCGAACGGCGCGGCCTGTTCCGCAAGCCAAAGAAGCGCGTCACCCGTAAGAAGCGGACGTTCGTGCTCGGCCCGTTCGTGTTCTCCCGCACCACCGAGCGCGAGAAGGGCTACTAGCCCCCGTGCTCTACGTCCTCGCTGCCGCTGCCGGTGTCGCCGCGGGTGCCCCGTTCGGGCTCCTGCGGGGGCACCGTGCGCCCGTCCGCCGGTACCCCGGTAGCGACGGTGAGGTGACGTGGTTCGACCCACCACTCGAACTCGGCCCGTCGGGCCGGCCACCGTCCAGGGGGGAGAAGCTCGCCCGTCGCCTGGCGCCGAAGGGCCACGAGGTGATCTACGTCATCGAGATCGTCGGCACGGACGGGAAGAAGATCGGCCGGTCGAACGACCTCGTCCGGCGGTGGAAGGATCACCGCCGGACCGCCACCCACCGCCTGCGCCTCGTCGGCCTCGCCGCGGGGAACCACGTGCAGGAGACGGCGGTCCTCCGCGCCCTCCGCGGTGACCACTCGAACGATGAGGGGGCGGGGGAGGAGACGTTCAACCTCCCGGACGCACAGGCCCCGTTGTGGCGCGCGAAGATCGAGGCGGCGCTCGGGCGGTCCAGGTCGTGAAGTTCGACGTCCGGAAGCTCGCGGACGGTGGGGTGCCGCTCCCGCTCGCCGGCCTGGCGGTCGCCGCCCTCGTCGGGGTGCTCGCCGCCATTGGCCTCCTGCTCGATGGCCTGTCGACGGGACTGCTGGCGAAGGGCCTCGTCGTGGTCCTCGTCGTGTTCGTGGTGATGTGCCGGTTCGGTGGGCCCCTCGCCGCGATCGCGTCGGTGTGGGGGATGGGGAAGGCGTGGAAGGTGTGGGCCCCCGTCGTCCTGCCGCTCCTGTTCGTCGCGGTCGTGCCGCGCGCGTGGTTCGTCGCCGGCATCGTGTTCGCGGTGGCGATGGTCGCCGGGGTCGCCGGTGGGGTGGGGTGGACTCTCCGCCCCCGCCTCGAACCGGTCGGCGGCCGGGTCACCCCGGAGCCCCCCGTCGAGGCCGCCAGGGTCGGTGCCGGCCTGGCGGGCGCCGGCGTCCAGTGGTGGCAGGACCTCCGGTCCCGTGGCCGCGGGTCATGGAAGGCACGTGAGATCCGCCGCGGGTGGGAGAAGGCGTGCGAGGAGATGGGGTTCGACGCCGGCAGGAAGGGCGGCGGTGACGGCCCCGGCCCGCGCCGCATCCCGACCCTGTTGAAGGGTGACCGCGGGGTGCGGGTCACCCCGGAGTCCTTCGAGTTCGGGATCATCCCCCGCGGGGATCAGGACAACCCGCTCGCGTGGGCGAAGATGGCGGCGCGGATGGAGGGGCACTACGGGTGCCACTCCTCCTCCTACGAGTTGTTCGTCCCTAAGCGCCCGAACACCCGGTGCCTCCGGGTCATGCTCGGGCGCCGGCCGATGCGGACCCTCGTCGACGGCGTCCCCGTCGAACCGTCGAACGGTCGCGGGTGGATCATCGGTGAGCGCGCCGGCGGCGGGTACCTCCGCCTCCGCCTCGGGAACTCGGCGCCCGTCCACGCGCTCGTGGTGGGTGGCACCGGTGGCGGCAAGACCAACACCCTCCGTGGCCTGTGTATGCAAGCGCACGCCGACGAGTGGCGGGTGTTCGTCATCGACCCGAAGGGCGACGAGGTCCTGAACGACTTCATGGACCTCCGCGACAACGGGGTGGTGGAGCGCGTCATCCATGACGTCGAGGAGGCCGCCGGGTTCATCCTCGCGATGGAGGAGAACCGGAACAACCTCGCCGCCGGTGTGCACGCTGACGGGGCCGCCCGGATCCTGTTCGTCATCGACGAGGTCCGGGACATCGTCGGTGACCGCGGTACCCGTGACCCGCTCCGCGACGTCCGTCGGGCCGCCGCCGCCGCGTTGACTGACCTCGCGGTGAAGGGCCGGTCCGCAGGGATCCACCTCGTGTTGGCGATCCAGCGCGCGGACGTCGCAGAGCTTGGCCCCTCCGGTGGGTTCCTCCGTGCGCAGCTACAGGCGACGATCTCCACGGGGGACCTCGACGACGACGGGTACGAGATGGCGTTCAGTGGGGTCACCCCGAACGACCGGATCCTCATGACCGGGAAGCCCGGCCGCGGGATGGTGCAGAAGGTCGAGGACTCCGCCGGCGGGGACGTCATCCCCGTCCAGTGCGTCCTGTGGCCGGCGTCCCCGATTGATGAGGACACGAAGCGCCGGATGCGGGAGATGCGGGAGAAGAACCCGGAGGCGACGTACGCGGACCTCATGCGCGCCGGGAAGTCGAAGGACGCCACGTCGCACCCGGTGGTCCGTCAGCGCGGCCCGCAGGAGCACCGCCAGGCGCAACCCTCCCGGCCCACCCCGGAGCCGGTGGAGGTTGAGCCGGAGGTCCCGGCGGGTGAGGTGGTCGGTGTCCCGGTCAACTCCGGGGCCGCAGGCCCCTCCGCCTCATCGCGGTACGCCCGGACCCTTGAACCCCCGGAGGTCCTCGCGGCCGCCGTCCGCCTGTATGAGACGACCGGTGCCCCGATCACCCGTTCGGACCTGGCGGTGTACTTGGGCCGCCCCGCGAACGATGGGACGGTCGGCCGGTGCGTGAGGGCGCTCGTCCGGGCGGGGTCCCTCACGGAGGTCGCGAAGGTGGGGCGGAGCACGCTCCTTCGCCCGGCCGAGGTCGTGGCGCCAGACCCCGTTAGCCACGGTGATTAGCCAGGGGTTTAGCCACGGTCTCTCCCCTGTAAGGGGAGAGCCGGGCTCTAGCCACGGCTCATCCCCGAGGGGGCTAATGGGGGATCGGCTCACGCCCGCCGGGGCGTTCGTCGCGTGCACCGCCCTTCTCCGCTCCCCCTCGTGGGGACCCTGCCCGTCCTCGCCCTTCACGCTCACGTCCGCCTCGTCCCCGAGTTCGCTCCTCGGCCTGTGGTTCACCGGGGTCCGGTGGATGGTGGGGCTCGGTGTGCTCCTCGGGCGGTGGTGGTGGCGTGGTGCTCGTGGGGTGGTGGGTCGGGCGGCGCGTTGTGCCGCTGGCGCCTTGCGTGTCGGGTCGATCGGGGGGTGTGGGGGGTGAAGTTCTTCCGGACGCCGAAGGTCGGGATCGCGGACATCGTGGTCCTCGTGTTCTTGGGGTGGGCGGTGTGGTTCGTGGTGCCGTCCGTGCCGGGGTGGGCGTGGGACCGGGCCCGCGGTTGGGCGACCGGGGGGGAGGGTGTCCCGTCGTTCCAACCGTGGGCGCATGGGTTCGGGAACGGCGCGGCCCTGCCGGGTGCCGGCACGCCGGGGTGGGTGAGCCTCGTCGTGCAGGACGCGGAGGTCGTCCGCGTCGTTGATGGCGACACGTTGGACGTGGATCCGCCGGACGCGGGTGTGCAGCGCGTCCGCCTCATCGGTGTGGACACGCCGGAGCGTGGCCGGTGCTGGGCGGACCGGGCGACGGTGGCGCTCGCTGACCTGGCGCCGGTGGGGACGCGGGTGACGTTGGCGCAGGACCGTTCGCAGGCGGCCCGGGACCGGTACGGCCGCCTCTTGGCGTACGTGTACACGGCGGGGGTCGACGGCCCGGATTCCGTGAACCGGGCACTCCTCGCCGGCGGGCATGGGCGGGTGCTCGTGGTGGGGCGTGCCCCGCGGTTCCTCGCGGAGTTCCGTGCGGCGGAGCGTGGTGCGCGGCGCGCGGGCCTCGGTGTGTGGGGTGCGTGCTGACGTAGCCTTGCGCGGTGCATCCGCCCGGTGTATAGTGCGTGCACCCGTGAGGGTCCCCACCACCGAGCAGGAGCGAGCCATGCGCGAGCACGTCATCCGGATCACGAACCACGCCGACGGCTTCCGGGTCGAGGAGTTCTCCGGCCCGTCCCTCATCCGCCCCGTCGCCACCGGCCAGCGGGACATCGGGCACACGCGGATGATCGCGTCGAGCACCGCCCGCCTGTGCGGCGCGGACCGCGTCGACGAGGACCTCACGCCCCGCCCGTGACCGACACGCCCGAGCGCCTGTGGTCTATGCGTCGCCTCGGGAGCGGGGACTACCTACTCCCGAGCAACGACCTCCGCCACGTGTTCCGGATCATCGCGTCCACGGAGGGCCCGTCCTCCGGCATCGACGAGTGGCGGACGGACCGGCGTGTGTGGAGCGTCCGCCTGTGGACCGGCCCACGCCTCGGCGTCGACCCTGACGCCTGGCACCACTGGCAGGAGATCAAAGGACTCATTCCGCGTCGCGCTGACGCGGTCGACGCCGCCCTCCGGTGGAGCGCGGAGAGGGGAGACGCATGAGCACCGCGGAGCAGTTGCGGGGGTACCGGGAGCGGAACGCCCGGAACGCCTCGGAGCAGATTGCGGGGGTCGGCCTCGCGCGGATCCGTGAGCACGTCGTCGAGCTTGCCGCGGAGACGGATCACGGGGTTCGGGCGCTACAGCCGAGGGAGTCCCTGCGCCGGTCGATCGAGACGCTCGACGACTTGGCGGCGTACGTGCATCACCTGGCGGACGCGGCACGGAAGGCGCTCGCGTGACCGCGGCCGGCGGGAGGTTGATGAGCGATACGGACTTGCCGCCGCGTCCACCCGCCGGGTTCGGCGGTGGGACCTCCGGTGACCGCACCCCCGCGTGGGCCGTGGAGATCCTCACCGCCATCCGTGACCTCGACGAGCGGGTCGCGCGCCTTGAGCGCCTGCTCACCACGGGGACGGTGCGCCGGCCCCGCACGGCGGCGACGGAGCAGGTCGACGCGGAGGTCCTCGCGGCGGTGCGTTCCGGGGCCCGGACCCTGGCGGAGATCGTCGCCGCGTCGGGGCGTCAGCGGCAGCGGGTGTGTGAGGCCCGTGACCGCCTGTTGGCGGCGGGGCACCTCGTGGAGCAGGCGGGGCCGTCGTCGGGGCGTGGACCTGCCCCGAGGTGGTTCACCGTCCCTGACGCCGCCTAAGCGTTTGCACCCCCCGTCCGCACCGATGGGGCGGGCGGCGGGGGATCGGGGCCACAAACCGATTCCTGACGGGTGAGAACGAGTACCGGGGGCGTTCGGCGCGGGGCACGACACGCCGAACGCCCGCCGGTGGGTCAGGCGGTGGGTTCCGCGGGGGCCTCGCCCTCCGGGATCTCCGGGTCCGCCTGCGGGGCGTCGATCACGAACGTCCCGCCGTTACGGATCGTGGTGACGGCCTGCGCGGCCTTCGACAGGATCACGGCGAGGACGGGGATGAGCGCCTCGATCGGGAGGGTGTAGTCGACGTCCGCCAACTCGCCCACGATCGACGCGACCGCGTAGAGGGCGGCGGCGGCGATGCCGAGCTTCGTTCCGAGGCCGTGGCGGCTGGCGCTCTCCGGCGTGGTGGTGGTCGCCTCGGCGGCGACGGTAGCGAGATCGCTCATGCGTGCTCCCTAGATCGTCCGGCCGAGGTTCTGTGCCTGGGCCTGGTTGTTGGTGATGGCCGTGACCTCGTACCGGTAGGGCCGGAGGGTGACGGTGGTGAGGCCGTTCGCGCGGCGCTGTTCGTTGATCGCGGCTTGGCGCTTCGCCATCCATGCGTCACGGCTGGTGCGCTTCTCGTAGCCACGGAACCGTGCGGCGAGGATGATCCGCCACCGGCCGTTGCGCTTGGTGAGGGTCGCCCCGCGGCCGAGTGGCCCGAGTTTCCGGAGGGCGTTCTTCGCGGACGTCTTGGTGCGCCACGCCCCGGGTTGCAGCATCCGGCCGCGGGGGTCCTCGAACCCGTAGAGGATCACGGGCTTCGGTGGCGGTGCCTGCCCCGTGCGGATCTCCGGGAGGGCGAACAGGATCGTCCCGGCGGTGGACCGGGGTACCTCACGGACCGCGTCGCTGGCGTTCCCCTCGTTACCGAGGACGAGGGTCCGGGTGTAGACGCGGCGGACGGTGCCGATGTGCTTCCCGTACCAAACCATGTGCGCGCCGGGGATCGGGTGGGGGATGACGAATCCCTTCGCGCGGGCGCGGTCCGCGGTGACCGCGGTCGCGGGACTCATCACGTCGTGGTCGTCGATGCCGGCGGCGGCGACGCGGTCGCCGGCGTGGCAGTTGCACCACGGCACGGCGCCGGTGCGCGTCCCGCGGCCCATCCCGTACCGCCATTGGCACCGGTCGATGTGGCCGCCGCCGTCGGTGTTCGACCCGAGGGGGCGTTCGGTCGCCCCGACGGTGGCGTCGAGCGCCGCGAACAAGCGGTCTACGGGTGTGCTCATGCTGGCCGCTCCCGGAGTGGGTCTATCGGAGGGTGTCGCAGGGGAAGGTGGTGAGCACCGCTTGCCGCCACGTCCGGCGGTCGAGTGCGTCACGCAGCACGGCGCGTTCGTCCGTGGCGAGGTCCTCGACTTCGAGGCGGTCACGGAGGGTGCGGATCGTCTCGGCGTTGTCCTCCGCCATGAGGGCGCGGATCACGTTCCCGCGTTCGCACGCCTCGACATGACCGACACGGTTCGCGTCGTTCGTGCGGTCCTGGATCACGACGACGGCGGTGACCATCGCGGCGGCCGCACACAACGTGGTGAGCGTCGTCCCGTAGTGGGTGATGAGTCGGCGGGGCACTAGCGGCCCGCGCCGGACGACAGGAACGCGGCGACCGCGACGAGCGCGGCGGCGGCGAGGGTCCGGGACCAATGCCGCACGAAGGTCACGACTTGTCCCGCCACCTGCGGATATCCACCTTCGCGGCTTCGGCTACGCCCATCGCCCCACCCGCGATGATGAGTGCCGTCGTGTCGACGGCCATCCCCAGGAGCGGGAACGCCACGGCCTGCGAGAGGAACACGACCACGCCGGCGAGGCGGATCGAGGTGACGACCCAACGGGGATCCCGGTTGGACCGGGAACGGGAGGACCTGCGCGGTTCGCTCGGTCGAGGCGGGGTGCTCGACGTGGGTCCGTTCGTTGCGGGCAATCACCCTCCCGGCCCCCTCGTGCCACCCGACTCCGTCCGGGCCGCTATTCCCGTGCGCTCCACTAGCGGTCCCCGCCCTCGCTCGCTTACGCGGATACCTGCGCCCCGACTCTGGCGAGGAGGTAGTCCAGGCGCTTCGCGTCGTCGTCCAAAGTCAGGGTCGCGCGTTGTCCGTCGTCGTCGTACGCGACATTGGTGATGATCCCGTCGATCCCGAGTCCACCGGTGTCGGGGTTCAGGAGGTGCATGATCCGGGCGCGTTCCCCGTGTGCGAGGAGGGCGCGGCTGGCGTGCATCGGGTGACCGGACCCGGCGTCCCGCAACCCGTAACCGGTGACGATCGCCTCACCCTTCAACGGGGTTCGGGCGCGTTCGGTGAGCCATGCGTCCCCGATGAACTCAAGGTCCGTGATGTCCCCGACGGGTACCCCGATGGTGAGCTTCCCCCATCGGGTGCGGCCCAACCGGTCGAGGATCGGTGACGGGGCGCTCCGGGTGGTGCGCAACGTCTCGCCGTCCGGGGTCTGGCCCTCGACGGCGACGCGGTTATAGACCTCCGTGCCGGCGGCGGGGGACACCCCGGAGATGTCGCACCCCGGCCAGTCACCCACCGCGTACCGCGCGGCGGTGGGGTACGGGAGGAAGAACAGGCGGCGTTGGGCGTCGACACCGGTGCGCCACCGGTAGTAGCTGGCGGCGGCCTGCACGAGTTCCCGGGCCGTCGAGTACCCCGGGGGGGCGAGGTGATGAATGATGAACGTCGCGAGGCCGTCCGGGTCGATGCGCGAGTCGTCGGCGGCGAGTTCCGGGATCGCTGCGCGGACGTCGCGGATGACGTCGGGGGCGGTGAGCGTCGACAGGCCCGTCCCGGTGTCCAAGTAGGCGGCGTCGGCGGCGACAACCGCGCCCGTGAATTTCGCCCATAGGTCATCCCCGATACCGATGATCGGGTTCACGAAGTACAAGAACAACTGGATGTAGCGGTGGTCGCTTGCCGCAATCGTCCCGGCCCTCAACGTCGGGCCTGCGCCAGCGGCGGTCAGGTTGTTCGTGTAGACGTCTGTCCAGGATGCTGCCGCTGCTAGCGGGCCGTCTGCGGACCTGACGAACACGGCGATTGCACCGTTGTTCGCGCTCGTCGCGACGTTCACGGCTACGGCCTTCGCGACCCTGCCGGGCCCGAGGTCAAGTTCCACCCCAATGTGGGCGCCGCCAACGATGTCCGCGCCCTTCGGGTATTGGGCGAAGGCGGCGGCCCCGTCGATCGTGGCGGTCCCACCGCGAGCGTTCGTCGGGTAAGTCGAGACCTTCGACTGTCCGTCGTGCCACCCGCCCCAATCCTGGTGCACGTACCACTTGTCGAGGAGCGCCTCATCGAGGACGGATTGCCACCCGCGCATCTGACAGGTGATGACCCCGTCGCCGCGCGGGGATTCGGTGACCTGGCCGGACCACACTGGGACCCCGTCGATCTCCATGAGGGCGGGGACCATCGGGTGCATATCCGCCCATGGGATGCGGGGGTCCCTGCGGACCGTGAAGCTCGCCGTCGCGGGACCCGAGAGGTCCGCGGTGGCGTTCAACTGCTCGGGCCTGCGGCCGGGTGCACCTTCGGCGCCGATGGCGTGCCACGTCCCACCGACACCTTGGAGCCATAGGGTCGGGCGGGACCGGAGGTCCTGCGCCCCCGCGCGGCGGGAGCGGGCGGCGCTCGCCGCGAGAAGGGCGGCAACCGACGGTGCGCTGTAGAGCGTCGTCACGGCGTCGGTTCGCTGCCCTGGTACCCGCGGGCGTACCGGTTCCCGAACGCGGCGGGCAACCGGACGCGGAGGTACTTCCCGGAGGACCCCGCGGGGAACCCGCCGGCGGGCATCACGTCACCCGCATCCGAGGTGACCTCCCCGGTCGTGTCGCAGATAGTCCACCCGCCGGGATCGTTCTCCGCGTCGTAGATGGTGGGGGAGGGGAACGCCGGGTCGGTGTCGACCTCGATCCGCGGCCACCCCGCGCGCGCGGTCGTCACCTGGATCGAGGCGTACCTCGGTCCGCCGGGCCCCGCCGTCGGTTCGTTCAGTGCGAACACGTTGATCGTTGCGGGCTCGCCCCACGTCCCGCCTGTGGTGACGGGCCACACCGCGAGGGTGTAGTCCGTGTCGTTCGCGGGGAGGGAGAGGGTGAGCCCCGCGGGTCCGTCGGCGTCGGTCTGGACATGCGTCCATGAGCCCCCGCCGTACGGGAGGTCCGGTGGTGCCTGGCCCGCCCCCGTCGCGCGTTCCGCCCGCCACCCGACGCACCCACCGGGGAGGGTGAACGTCACGGTCGCGGAGAGGTCCCGGGCGAGTGTCTGCTCCATGGCGGTGACGGCGGCGGGGGTCCCGGGCCCCGCGGGGTAGGACTCCCCGCTCGGGAATGAGGAGGGGTGCGGGTACGCGGCCCGGGGGTAGCTCACTCCACGTCCCCGGCGTGGTCGTCACGCACGACGCGGGCGAGGAGGACGACGGCGCGGAGCGCCCGCTTCTGCGCGGCCTGTCGCTGGTTGGCGGTCATCCCGTCGAACGCGCGGAGGTCGTCGCGGAGGTGGCCGATGAGGGTGTCGAGGCGTTCGTTCGTGGTGCGCCTCGCGCGTGCGTCCTCCGGCTCCGGCGGCCCCGTGTACCGCTCGCCCTTCCACTCGGAGGTGCGGACCAGTTCCGCCCCGTCGCCGGGGTTGAACTCCGCCACCCCGTCCCACATCACCTCACCCTCCGGGGCCCCGTCGCGAACGATGAGGAACCTGTCCGCCGGGGGGCGCTCCACCGCCTCGACCGCCTCGGCGAGGTCCATCACGTCGGCGGCCTCCACGCCGTCAAACACGATGCGCGTGCTCATGTTCAGCCTCCCCACTCTGTGATAACGATGCAAAGGCCGGCGCCACCCGCGCCACCCGCGCCGCTTGCGTTTCCGTTGAGGCTTGACCCGCCGCCACCTCCCCCGCCGCCGTACGCGACGCCTGCCCCGCCCGCTCCCGCTCCCGTGAGCACCGACGATGCGCCACCGCCACCGCCACCGCCGAGCGTGTGACCGGTCCCGTACGCGATGAGGTTGCCGTGACCGCTACCACTTGTCCCGGAGGCCCCGTCGGTGGTCCCGCCGACACCGGTTGACGTCGTGATGCCGCGGAACGTTCCCCCCCCACCGGCAGTGAACGCCGGTGCTGCGGTCACGCCGCCGCCCGCGCCGCCGCCGCCTGGTGCGGGTCCAGAGTTGTTGGCGCCCACGGACCCCGCCGCCCCGTTGTTGCCGTTGCCACCAGTCGCACCCACGAACGTCCCGCCGCCGCTACCGCCACCTGTCGATGCTGTCCCTGCGCGTCCCCCGACGCCGCCGCTGCCGCCGCGGGCATTGAACGTACCGAGGCCATCGGGCTTCGCGAACGTTGTGTTGCCGCCCGTCCCACCGTTGGAACCGTCGGTGTCGTTGGTGGTGACCGCTGCGGCCGCGAGTCCTGCCGCCCCGATTGACACGGCGTGCGAAGCGAGCAAGGCGCTGGTTGTCCACGTTACGTCTGTGATCGACCCGCCTCCGCCGCCTGCGCCGCCGCTTGACGATGTCCCGCTAGCGCGGCGTGCGCCCGACCCGCCGCCGCCGCCTGCGCCCACCATCAATACCCGTGTTTGGGCGTTGGGGTCCGCTGCGGCCCCGGCGGGCTTCGTCCACGTCCCGCTGCTCGTGAACACCTGGACGTCCCGCTGCCTCGCCTGTACCCCGACGTACCCCGCCGACGTCCACGCGGACCCGTTCGACCGGCTCACCTCACCGGTGTCGCTCGCGACGTAGATGGACCCGGCGGGGACCGCGTTCGCGGCGGGCCGGGCGGACGCCAACCCTGTGGCGGTGAGGGCCGCCGCCGTCGTGTCGGTGTACGCGGCGAGGCGTGTCTCCTGGTCCTCAAGGGCCGCCGCATCACGAGGCGTCGAGGTGTCCGGCCAGTCCCGCCAGTCCTTCGGGTTGAATGCTGCCATTCGGGGCTACTCCTCTGCGATCAGGTACTCGAAGCGGGGACGGACCCGGAGGTGCACGTCGCACGGGGTGTAGGACTCGGTCCCGGTGAGCGTGAATGCCCCCACCCCGCCAGGCGTCGGGGCGTCCGGGACGGCGTTCGAGTGGAGGACGAGGAAGTCGACGGCGCCGGAGGGAAGCTCGATCCCACCGGACAGGGTCCCGAGGTGTTGGTGCGAACCGTTCCGGATGCCGGTGACCATCCCCTCCGGGTTCACTCGGCCATCTGGGGCGAGCGCCGGGTACCCGGAGTCCGGGTCGATGGCGGTGGGGGTGAGGACCCGGGCGCGGGGGTTCACGAGCCACAGGCGATCCACGCCGATCGGCTGTCCGTTCGTGCCGGCCGCGACGTCGAACCCGAGTTGCAGGAGCGTCGACCCGGTGTCACCGACGAGGTCCGGCATTGGGAGCGTCCCGAGCCGGTAGATCCGGAAGGCGCTCGTCGCGTTCGGCATTACGAGGCCGACGCCGTCCGTGCCCCACTCGTACGTGTAGATCGACCCGGCGATCGACAGGAGCGCCGTCACGCCGCCAGTGAAGGCACTGGACATCGCGAGGCGTGCCCACACCTCGACGTCCCTGGTTGGGCCGGCGTGGTCGTCCTGCGGGATGAGTGTCGGGTCCACCGCCCACGCCAGGGCGTACGACGCCCCGGCGCCGCTGACACTCGCCGCGAGTTGCGCGTACGACTCGCCGCTGAGACTCGCGCTTGTCGCCATCCCCGATGAGGTGAAACCGGCGAGGCCATCAATGTGCCCCCACGCGGGGGCCCCTTCCAACCCGACGCCGCTGGTGACCGGCTCCCCGTCGTCCTTCGGGTACACCTTCGCGTCGTCGAACTGGAAGGTCGTTGCGGTCGCCGCGGTCGTCTCGATCGCGATGTCAGCGCTGTACATATCGGTCGATGGGGTCCACTCGACGACGTGCTCAGTCCATGTGGTCGACAAGGCGACGGCGGTGCTCGACGCGTTGTCGGCGCCGCCCCCGAACCGTGCGCGGACGTTGGTGGTGACCCCCGAGTTCGCCCGGACCTTCACGCGGAACACGTAGGTCCGGTCCGTCTTGAATGGTGCGCTGACCCGGTACCACGCCCCGCGGTTGGCGTTCGCGGGGGTGACGATCTGGCCGGACGCGACGCCACGGGCCGCCGCGGTCGTGACCCGGTTCACGGAAGTCGCGACACCCGTGAGCGGGGAACCGGAGGCGACGCTCCACCCGACGGTGCCGCCACCGGCGAGGCCCGTTGCACCGACTTCAATCCCGCCGTTGTGGACCCGGTTCCACGCCTCGGCGCGAGGACCCCACGCCAGCATGAGCCAGGGGCCGCCGCTGCCGTTGAGGTCAACGTCGAGGACGGCGGGGGCCGTGCCGGGGACGTTGCCGCGTACCTCGATGGGGTACCGGTCGACGTCGCGGTACGTGTACGGGTCTACCATGAACCGCTCAACGCGGTCCCCGGTGTGTTGCGGCAGGATGTAGAGCCCGGCCTTCCCGACCGCACCGGCACCGAGCGTTGACGCGGCGGCCCCCGTCAGGTTCACCGAGAACGAGTCGACGGGGGTGAGCGGCAGGGGACCGGTTCCCCATTCGAGGGTGAGGCGGTGCCCGTTCTGCCGGAACTGGATCCAGTATGGGGCGCCGGCGACCGGTGCCGACGTCAGGGACGTGTTGTCCAGGAGCGTGAGCGAACCGGCGAGCCGTGAGTACACTCGGATCCGCCATGCCCCGCTTGCGTACTCGACGAACCCAATGAGGTAGTTGTCCTTGTCGATGTACTTGAGGACGAGGCCCGCCTTCCATGACGTCGAGGCGTCACCCGTCTTGATGAGGGCCCGTGCCTCGGCGTCCCCGAGGTCGTATCCGTTCCCGGTGTGCACGAGGTAGAAGGCGTCCCCGAGTGCACCGGAGGTCGGTGCGAGGTAACCCGATCCCGTGGCGAGGTCCGTGGTGAGGCCCGTCGTGATCGTCGGGGCGACGGTGTACTCGGAGGCGAGCGTCGATGCGTCGTCGAAGTTGTCGTGCCAGTCCATCGGGTCGCCGTACGGGAACGGCTCGACGGTGAGGGTGAGGCGGGGGCGTAGCTCGTTGACGCGGTCGAACCGCTGACCCCAAGGGGTCATCTCGTAGGCGCGGGCAAGGACCCGCCAGTGCGTGCGTCGCGTGCCGCCGTGCACCCGGTACGTCAACCACCCGCCGAACCGGCGCATCTCATCGAGGACCGCGGCGAGTTCGTTCTCGTACGCGGCGGCCTCTGCTTTGGAGGAGAAGTCCCCGCGGAGGGTCATCACCATCGTCCGGTTCCCGACGCGGTCGCCGGCGACCGCCGCGCCGCGCGTCCCATACGGTGACCCGAAGGCGGTGTCCCATTGTGCGGCACCGACGTCGATGTCCCCGATCACGACCCACGGGTCGTACGGCGGGCCGTCGATCAGGACGACGGGGTCCGTCCCGGGTGCGTCACTCGATAGGGCGAGGTACTCCACGGGCTACACCCCCACCATTCCCGAGGCGCGCCTTGACCCGGGCTGATTGCCGAGCATCCCCACGAGCCACCCCGCGACGTCCTGTTGTGTGACCAACGAGCCCCCGACGTTGACGTTCACGGTTACCCCACCTCCACCCGCACCGGGGTCGATGGACCCGCTCCCGGAGATACCCCGGAGGATCTGTCCGCTAGCGTCCGACCGGCCGCGGAACACCTCGGCGCGTGCCGCCTCCGCTGCCGCGCGTTCCTCCGCCTGCGAATCCGCCGATGCCGTGTCGCCACCGTCCGCGGCGTCCAGTTTCGACGCGCTGTACGCATCGTCGGTGGCCTGGTCGTCGAGGTCGAGGAGCGCCTCGTCGAGACTCGCGAGGACATCGAGGACCTCCCCGAGTTCCGTCCGCCAGTCGAGGATCTCCTTCCGGAGTGCACGGATGAGGCGCGCCCGGCCGGCCTTCGTGCCGCGCTTCGACTTCCGTGTCTCGTTGATGACGCGGGTGAGGCGCTTGATCTCCGCCTGGCACTGGCGGACGCGCTTCACGGTGAGGGCCCGTTGCCGCCGGTAGAACTTCCGGAGTTCGTCGTCCTCCGCCTTCTTGCTGACCGCGGCGACGTCCTCCGGGGACTTCCCTGCGGCGCGGGCCTTCGCCGCGGCGCCTGACCCGGCGCGGCGGATCGCGAGTGACTCCCTGCCGGATGGGCTCGTGTCGATCGAGCCGGACAGGTCCGGGGTGTCGGTGAGCAGGTCCCGGGCGATGGCGACACCGGAGGTGCGGGCGACGCCACCGGGCCGCGGGTTCGTCGTCGTAGTGCCGGGACGCCCGTCGATGCCGGTGGTGACGGTGCTCGCGTACCTGCCCCCGCGGGGTGCCCCGA
>JACCEA010709912.1_pt1 | contig 19346 bp, 12 predicted proteins | sample 7449851 | NCBI WGS metagenome assembly JACCEA01 (sample SAMN15323453, study PRJNA562643) | freshwater metagenome | isolation source: river surface water | place: USA:Blue River Watershed | collected 2017-08-18
GATTTGTTCTTTTCAATACAAAATAGAAAGGACATCACCTGCTCATCAGAAGATTCGATTTCCTTCTTTCTGTAGAAAGCAATGCTCTCTAATAACAATTCAAGACCATTGACTTGAGTCGAAACATTGGGCTCAGTATCATCAGTCGGCAATCGCGACAACCACCTTACATTTCTAATATCAGATTGCAATAGTATGGACAATATTTCGGAACAATACAATTTATTTGCATCGAACGATTTGGTCCTCACACGATGGAGCAAAAAACTTAGAAGATAAGTCTTTTCACACAGATGCACAGTCAAATCTGGTTGCAGCTCCAAAAAATTTTCAAATATACCCATGGTATTGTGGACACCTTGAGCATCTTCATCACTCGTTTCATCCAGTCGTGAAAGGTTCTGAACAAGCAGTTCAAATCCTTGATTCTGAATAAGAGCATCTATGAAATCTTTGGCGATATTGACTTGTTCAATCAGCGTATCCACTTCCGTCATTTCTTGGATCAAACTAATTGTAGCGATAGAAATATCCGTATTTTCATGAGTAATTAAGCCAAGCAATTTGTTGATAGCATTGTTCTGGAGGAGCACAGGATACAATTCTGGGAAAGCGGCAACAATATGAAAGTTCTCGATTTCTTTGTGCAACTCAATTTCTGACTCCATAAACTTTTCAGCATCATCATGGAACTTAATTCGCATTTTCTGATTATTGGATATTCTCTTGTCTAGACTTAGCAGCAGCTGCTTCACACTATATAACCAACATAAAAGGTTACCGACCAGTCACCGTTTTAATCCAGTCAAGGTCATACCTATTTCCATCCAACTGGGCATTGACGTAACTTTTCTCTGCTTGGTCAAAAATAGCATTAATTTCCACGCCTGGTTCAAGATCTGTTACATTCAGATTTACACCTGCGATTATGAATCTTTAAACAATTGGTGAATTTTATGAAACCGAAAGTTCTGACCATGAGTCTCAGAAGTGGAAAGAAGATTGTCATACTTTCGCTTTCGCTCCACTGAAGAGTGCTGACCTGTTTCCTTCTAAGTTAATAAATTGCAATTAGATCACAATGCACATAAAGGATGACGAAAAGAACACAAACCGTTTGGTGCTGGACTTGGTGATGGTCTAGGTAATAACCGATACCTTTATCACCATTACCAAAGAAATAGCCAACTTTTCTGCCCGTAAAATTTCGAGCTGGTAAGAACATGTCCGGACTTGTGCTGCAACTTCTCAGCAACTACCACATTCATAAGGCTATCACCAATCACCAATTCACGTTGTGGTTTTTTTTGTTTTATTTTCGCTCTTTTTTGCGCCGGCCTGCTGGCGCGCCGGCGCTGGCGTGCTGGGCACACGAGCGCAGCAGGCGGAGGCGCAGCGCCAGCAGCAGCAGCAGGAGAGCAGATAGGAGGGTAGCAGATGTATATGCGAAAAGCAGCGAGCAGAGGCTACAGCAACTAAGCCGCAGCACAGCAGGAGGCGAGTGGAGCAGGCGGAAAACTACATCACACCAGCTTCTGTTGCTTTTGCATTCGCATTATTATTAAAAATTGTATAATAAAAAGGCGTTTACAAGCTTATAGCTTATCCCACATCGAACTTCTTGAAGTGATAAGTGCGAGTCGTTTGAGCAGTCCATGAAAATGAGAAACCAAACATGATCGGAGAACTGGGCGAATTGAAAATTGAAGTTACTCACTCCATGATTTTGACTGGACAAGATCAGATTGCTTCGGAACGGCAGGCATTGGAAAAAATTATCCCTGCAACGAATTCGGTTTCCCCATTGGGCATCCGAAATTATGGGAATGATTCAAATTTAAATAATGCACTCTTTTTTCCGCTGTTTCGATTGTCCAGTATTGGTAACGGGGCAACTTCGAAAGTTTTTAAATCCGTGCGTCTCACCGACCTACAATTGTGTGCAGAGAAAGTGCTGATTGTCGGAGATAGTAATAAGCGCCACCAATTGGTTACAGAGATAGATTTATTGAGAACATTATGCTCAATTGAAGGCGGAGGAGAGGGTGATCAGGATCCCATGCACATTGTTCAACTATATGGAATACTGCCAAATCCGAAGGATGGAACGATATCCATTTTGCTAGAGTACATGAATTTGGGATCGTTGCAGCACTTAGTGACTGGTGGGGGTTGTTCAAACGAGGATATATTGTCGTCTTTTGCTTATCAAATCTCAGCAGGATTGAATTTCCTTCATCGACGCAGACTCGTTCATAGAGATATCAAGCCTTCAAATATCCTACTGTGCACTTCTGGAAAAGTTAAACTTTCAGACTTCGGGATAGCAAAGATAATGGAATTGGGTTCTTCGTTGGCAGAGTCATTTGTTGGTACATTTGAATATATGGCACCTGAGCGTTTATCTGGAGAACCCTACAGTTTTGTAGCGGATATTTGGAGTATGGGAATGGCTCTCCACAGTGTAGCAATAGGGCGTTACCCATTCTCTTCCAAAGGAGACTTTTGGGAAATTCTTCACGCAGCACAACAATCCTCACAAACTTTACCTTCATCATCACAGTTCAGTGAGTCGTTGATCTCATTCATCGCTGCAGCAACAAATCTGCAACCAAATGCACGACCCACTGCAAAGGCTTTGTTGTTTCATCCGTTTATTAGCAAGGCATTGCCAACATTATCAAAGGATCAAGTTGAGACCATTCGGCCTATCCTTCAGCGGTCTAAGCAATGGAATCAATATCAATTGAGTGTCACGAGAATCACTATGGATCAATCAATGCAGATAGATATTATATCGAGCTTGATCTTTCGATGGAAGGAAATGATCATGGCTCTCTATTGCACCGACGAACAATTAGATAGCTTTCCCAATTTTGAAAAATTTCGAGAAATAACAGTGACAAAAGATATGATTTCGCAGTTGTCCAAAGATTTAGATTGGAATGAGGCTATTCTTCGAAGATCATTTCGCAAAGCACTTCAACAAACAAAAGATTTGATTGGTGACCGTTTGCGGTTTTTAAATAAGCGAAATCTCGATCGTTTCGATTTTAATGGGCATCAAGTTGAATCCTTGGTGCCGAGGTTACAAAATTCAGAGATGGTGCATGGAACATTGATAGCAGAAGCGAAGAAAAATAGTCCATACAGTAGTAATGTAATTGAAAATTTGGCTGATCTTTCATCTTCAATCAACGAAAGTGTTAGAAATCTACGTGCTGCCGTTGATGATAAAGAGATTTGTGAATATGATGATGACTTTGACGTTGTAGATGATGACAGTGTTGAAAAGTACTGTGAAGATGCATTTGAAGAGTCCGATACGACTTTTAAGTATCTTAGGTCCGACACAAAGACTAAATCAATCGATGATAAAAATTATTCATACTGCAGCGATTTCGAAGATTAAATTTCTAACCATTATTTATATCGAAATATGGTATTTTGTGATCCTCCATCCACGAATTGTTAATTTGCATTTCCAATTTGGAATAACTGTGTCATACATTGATTTAGCAAATCTTTTAGCTTTCTTTCTCTTTTGTTGTCGAAAGCGTAGTTGACGCAATGGTCTCGTCTTTACCATCAACAGATTGCTTTTCAGCGATTGCTTTCATGAACTCTCTATAAAACCTACAAAGCAATCATAAATGATAGGGTTCCATAACAAGAAATAAATTTACACCTACCAATTGACTGATAATAGTAAGCCCAATGCAAGGAAGGACATTATATAAAAGTGGATTGCAGCAACTTCTGAATAGAATCCCGTAAAAGCTAAAAGAGCTATGAGTACCAAACAAACGACATTGATAGCCGGAATAAGCCACAAGGACGACCCCGGCTGAAAAATGAGATCAAAAATGAATTGGGCAATATCCATTTTAGACCGCTTCTTAATCCAGGCAGCAAAAAATCCTACTTGGTTGAAGAACTATTAATCAATAAAAGTAATGTAATGAATATTGTACCGAGAACCCTAGTGTTGTCTTGTGACCAACCGCTGGGGCGTTGTGCTACTGCCATTTCTTTTACACATTACGATCGAAGGATGATAAAATGACAATCTCTCATCATTTATTACACTTTTTGCTTCGCGAAACGGGAAATCAAACTTATTGAATTACAAAATTCTGCAAACTTCTATGGGATCTTAACCTAACTACAGTAAATTTCCCCTTAACATATTACTTTCAACGGTTATGGTGAAAAACAACGGTCTTCCAGTCACTTGATTCTTCGTCAAACCAACGATTCAAAGTAGTCGTATTTTTGTAGTCGGTAACGAAGTAAATGACCGAATTTTGACCTGAGGGATCTAAAAGCTTTAACGTAACGGATTCGTTGTCTTTTATTCCATTGATTACTCGGAAGAAGTCAACGAAAGTCTTAACGCGGACATTGTTGATTGCCAAAAGAACAGCATAAGGAGGAATTCCAAAAATTTCTGCTGGGGTTCCACTGATAGTTCCATTGATTAACAATCCACCACATTCAGTCTTGTCAGAACAACTTCCATCAAAAGGGATTTCCTCTTCATCATCAGCATCATGAATATATACAAACTCATCAAAATCATGATCATCAATATTTCGGATGTTGATGCCACACCACGTAATGAAATGAGTGAAGTTGACCGTTGGAACCACTCTTGGTGTGAGAGTAATATCCTCAACAGTACTCGATTTCATGCGGAAGATCTTTAATTGCAGTGGTCCACCTCTTGCGGCTGCAGCATGGATATCATTCACTCGGAATACTGGTTTGTGATCCAGTTCCAAAATCATGTCACCACTATCAATGAGCTTTTTCAATAAAAATGTTGAACGCTGAACTGCAATATAAACAGGAGTATCATCCTTAAAATGACCCTGAGAGAAAAAATGATCTACCCGATCGATGAATTGCTTGGGTACACCAAACGAGATCATTTCATCCAAAGGTTTGTACATCAATTTTACGGGACAAACATTCACAGACTTGACGAATTTACCGGTGTCCTTCTGAACAAAATCAGCTAAACAATCCGTGAACTCACATGCTGAGTAAAATGAGTCAGAGATACCTAGCACCGTGCCGCTGTTGTCAGTAAAGAATCCACTTGCTTTCTCCCCTACGGTATACATATCAGTTCCCTTCGCAGGAAAATATTGCATTTCAACCTCTCCACCAGTTAAGCATGTACTGGAGACACTTGCAGGGGAAGCCGGAAGAGCAATGGATCCATCTTCAGCCATCGAATAGAACACTCCAGATTTGCCTGAAAATACTGTGTGAATTGAGTCTTTCAAAAAAGTTGCACTGCGAATTGTGATATCAGAAAGTTTCGGATCCTTCGCATTGTATTGGACCACAGAAAAATTGAAAACTGGATGGACAAACACTGTCTTTGCAAATATCTCTTCACATCCATTGAAGCGAATTCTTACATCACCAAAAGTATCAGGTGCCACAGATCTCGAGACTAAGACATAGCCAAGTCGGTGATCGAGAACAATACCAACCCCAACAAAGAATTCAGGTTTTCCGTCTCCAACTCCAAGCATTTGCTGAATAACTTTGGTAGGATTAGCCCGTAGCCACACCGGTTGAGAATATTCAACACTACATGAGAACTCTCGAAAAGATGTGTCTGTAAAGATACTTTGAATTGCAGCTCCGAAACCGCTTTTGGCAAAGTTGATAGTGATAGCTGGCGTTATGGACTTCTTGATTCCAGTCGTAGGAGATGTCGTAGTGCTGGGTGCAACAATTTGTACTACTTCATATCCCGGACAATCTTCGTAAGTCCAATCGCAGGTGTTGATATCCCGCTTCCATAGAATCGGTGGACCATAATACTTTGGATCAAAATGAACAACGTCATACACATTTGTCTCAAATTCATCTGGACCAATACTACAAATCTTGGCTTTTCCAGAATTGTTGTTTAAAGTTAAACCTTTGATCAACTCCATAAAGTGGTCCAAATCATTCACCTCAATATTGTTCACACTCAAGACAATCAAACCTTTGCTCATGGTAGAGAACGCGAACATTGACCCTGCTTCAGCAATAAACACTCTTTTTCTACGAAGAATATTATTGTCCATCGCCGTATTGTATGTTACTTCATGAAATGAACTGGCATTGTAAACAAAGATCTTTGTCGGATTAGCAAAGTCAAGATTATTGACTTTACATTTCAATGAATGGGCCGCGTTTGCACGAAAGACTTCTAATGTGATTTCTTCGTCAACATGATGACCCATTAAAGTTTCAAGTGACCAATGATCAGACACAAAATGATGATTCACCTTGAGAAGAATATCGCCGACTTGAATTCGTTTGTTTTTTCCAGGAAATAACTCCTTGCAATCACGTAATACGTTATCCGCTACGAGAACACCATTGTATTTGTTCGTCCCGGTGCTTTTCATTTCTGCGATGTACCTCAGCGGTAAGCCCAAACGCTGAGCTTCATCGAAGGAAATATGTTTCCAAGAGGTATACAAATCACCTCTTGGAATGTGCTCGTTCGATTGAATTTTTTTTAAAGCGAATACTACACCATCCAAGGGAAAGAAATAACTAACCGCTGTGTCAACCTTTCCACCAGAATTTAAAGCAACCGCCTTGCCAGCTCTATTTAACACCGGAGATCCACTGCTACCACCACTAGTATTATTTGCACCGGTGCAGTAGAATGTGTTCATATCATACTGTGGACATTCTCGATCAACTCTGGCTAAGACGCTAGGTAAAATCATTAAAGATTCCGCCGAATTGTTGCCAACCACAAATATTTCACTTCCCGGAATAGCTTCTTGTGGCGCCAACTCGATCTCCATCAAATCATCTCTTGGCTGAAACTTGAAAAAACCAAAATCATGCAAAGGATCAACATAGATAGGTTCAAGAGCAACGATCGATTTGTCGTATAAAACTGCTTCTGATTTACAAGGTCCAATATGGCGAACGTGGCGGTTGGTCAAAAGTATTCCCCTTTCTTTATCGACGATGAAACCTGTGGCAGTCGTAGAGACCCTTTCTTCTTCACCAATCGCCACTGGTCGATATTGATTAATAACAACAATAGCGGGACGAATGCTGTTGATCAAGTTGATCTTTTCCTCCCCTCCAACCGGCGGTACCCCCTGAATGAATTACTATTACAACGCCAGCCAGAATCATTGATAAAAAACTTACGGAGGTTACAGGCAAACCTTGTTGTGCAACGAGACGATCGATCTGCTTTTTCAAAGCGGAAAGATCAAAAACAACCGACTCAACTTGAGGGTGATCTTCTTCATCTTCATCCACCCATTCATCTCCTTCATTCTCTTCCTCCGATTTACTTTCTATCTTTTTTCCTTTCTTCATTCGGTTGGTGTGAGCACCAACATGGTGATGATCGAGCTTGGTCATTCTTGATTTATCGACAGGAACATACAATTGTGGCCATGCCTATACCTTGTCCTGACTTGGCTGCTCCAACATCAGCACACCATGGCACCTCTCAAAAAATATCCAATGCACAATGCCCCAACGCAAACACGTTGGTGAAGGGGTGCTTGAACTTTCAAGAATACCAAATAACTGTCTAACTTTCTGGCTAACTTGAATAATAGTTGAACCAAGCATTTTGGATTTTCGAAAAAATAATTTTTTTTATTTCATTGCATAAGTGGCACACTTATGCATCAGCGATGAACTGATGGTCTCGTCGGGACGTTGGGGAGAGTTGTTGGAGTTTATAATTTCGATTAGCCGAACGACTTCTGAAAATTATTAGACGCGTTTGACAAAATGAGTGATAGGGTTACTGAGTCTACTGAGTTGATATTATATGGATATTCGCCTGTTTTTGATTATACCAGAAGGTATGATAAGCGGTGGATGGTCTCTCTTGATCATCTGAAGATGATAATTTCCGACTATCGAAACGCCTTGGCTCCGACTGTTCTCAATGGCACATCAAATGTCCCGTATGAATGTTTATTACACATATTTTCATTCTTGGGCGCTACTAGTTTGATACGCGCTTCACAAACAAGCAAGGAATGGAGAATTATTGCAGACGATGAACAACTATGGTTTGCGTTACTCAAATCAAAATATGGGCTTAAATTAGACGAAGTCAAGATTACATTGGCGCCGCACGCGGAGAAAATTAATTCCAGACACCTATATTTCATGATGAGAGCAAACTTCCAGAGTTTAGTTAGAGGTACACGCACTACTGTTAATCGTTTTGTTCCTGAATCCGTACTGTTATAATGTCACCGCTCAAATAAACGCTCAAATAAGGCCTAAATGCAAAAATATTTTATTTAAAATATCTTGCGAAATTTTGGGATGTTAAAAATTAAGCAGAACACCATTTATGTATCCTCCGCGAATCATGCATAATTTCATGATGACAATAATTTCTTTTTGAATCTTTCGAGAAAAAATTGATAGAAGGATCCTATTTAGGAAATTAAATGGTTTGGTTGGCATTAATTGGAGTGAGACTTTGCTGAGTTACGTCGCTGACTGGGTAATGCATTGAATTCGAAGGGCTGGTATGATGGATTCTGTAAGTAACGCTCGCTTAACAAATCATCAACAAAATATACTTACCTCACACACAGTCAAGCCATCTTCAGGACGTCTGTACTTGTCTACATTAGCAACATGGAATACTTCAAACTCGCGTTGCGCGGCGTCGCCTTTCATCTTATTCGCTAGTCGCCGCAATTCCATATGTCTAGCTAATCCTTTCACCACAATCGGTCTCTTATTACTTTGATCAGTGGATGGCGGATATGAATAAATGTTAGGCTGAAAAGTACATTCCTCCAATTCTTTCATCTCTCTCAAGATCAGATCATTTCTCCTGGCTTCTTCTTTTTGCAAAGCATTCATCTTGAAATCTTCTATCATCTTCTCTGGTTCTTTCATATTTATACGTGGCATCTTACGATTTCCACCCATGTTATGAGAAGTTCCTTGACTTTGATTGATCACATTCACGTCATTTTCCATGTATCCACGTTGTTGAAGTTCATTTTGATAACTTAAATAGAGCTGCTCATATTCATCAGGTTCTGCCAATTGGCGAGAGCGTTTGCTTATTTCTGGGGAAAAAGTGCATGCTTCATTCATTTCTTCTTCCAACTTTTGTCGTATTTCTTCAGCACGTTGCTTGCCACGGGGATTTTCGTGCAGTTCTTGGACAGTAGATTTACGACCAAATAACTTCGATATGGGATCTAACACAGGTTTGAACGTAAGCTGCTGGTAAATATTTTTTTCTAAAACTTTTCTATGCCTTTCGATCTTGTCCATTTCCTCGTAAGCCATTCGATTACTCTTTTGACCAATATCTTCCTTCAAAATATTTGGTCGCTTTTCTGATAGAATATGGTGAGATTTTCTGGTCACCTCTGGCCTAAACCAGCTCTTAAACATTTCCTCATCAATTCGAACCCGCTCATCGAATCGACGATTTACTCTACTTTCGTGGAGTTGTTGACGAGTTTCAAAATCAGCACTGTAAGGACAAAAGGATTAAAGTGAATAATAAAATACCGATTGGCAGAATGACATCTTACCGCGCAAAATCGCTTTTTTCAATCAACTTCTTTGATCCTTTACCGACAACAGGTTGTTCTAATTCATCTGCTAATTCTTGTTCTCGTTCATGCAAAAGCAGCTGCTTTCTTTTAGCGATTCGCCTCCCTTCATTCATCAAACGAGTGGCAACGTTTTGTTTTTCATCTCGATGATAGAGAATCCGGAGTGCTTCTTCCGTCCCCGACACGTTTCCAGTAGCGGAAAATTCTATCCCGTGATCTCTCATCCATCGACGTTCCGCAAGAACACGACTGTGGTCCACAAGCTGAGGGTGAAATGTTAAATCTACCTGCTCCTTCTCTACCATGTTTCTAATGGCTTGCATTCTCTGACGATGTTGTCTTTGAAGTTCCACAACTCGCTCATGAATTGGTCTGACATCTACACCACCATCCTCCAAGATCATATCTGTGTTGCTATTGATTACCGGTGCAAACGTATAATTCGCGAGTTTAATTTTTTCCAACTCTTGCCCCAACCAGTGGTGGTAATACATTCGATGAGCAGCATCATTATGAAGTCTCTTTGATATGTCCAATGAATTGTTACATGCACTGGAATCATCACCATAATTGTCCCTTGATTGTTGTTGCTCCTTTGCTTTGACAATCTTCTCAGTAGCTTTCGAGAGGGCTGGGCGAAAAGTGCATTCCAACATATCTACCTTTTCATACTCTTGTCTTTGCCTCTCACGAGCTTCAATTTTCTTTTTGTGCTCTTCTTGCATTTCTTTTATTCTCTGACTAAGATCCCGACTACGTTGTCGAGAATTCGATTGCAGTGTATGATTTCGTGATAATCTTGGAGTGAATGGATGTTTCTTTCTGAATTCTTCTTCCATCGCTTGTTGGATCTGATCCTTCGATTTTAAATACATACGTTCAGCTGAAAAAGATCTCGATCTTGAGGTTTTGCGAGTCTGCGGTGTTCTTGGTTTTGAAGGAGACATTGACATGGCCATTCTGTGTTTCCTCTTGGCTGCTTCCATTGATCTACGGGGATTGTGGTCAGTGATTAGTGGAGCGGAACCAGCTGTAGATCCTTCCGATGCAACTGGAATAGCGGTCCTTCTATTTTGGGAAGTAGATTGATCAATAAACACCTTTGAGCTGTGCTCTTGAGACATGTTATATTCAACCGGTGGATTGCCTTCTGCAGCAAGGATTTTGAAGGGCTTGACAACGCGTTCATTCTGGTCATCGGATAAATTGATATCGTTCATCGCATGGGTTGGAGCTTTTTCAGAATTACCAGCTTCGTAGCTATGGTCTGCTGACTCAATCGGCTGCACTTGCTTGTCAGGGAAGCGGTAATCAGGCATTGCTCTCTCCCATGGTTGCGGCTCTCTTATAAATTTCACGGTCTCCGATAGCTTGTTATCACGAAATAAGGTGGATGAAGACGATGCATTTCCTATTTCAGGCTTGTCGATATCAGAAGATGTAAATTGGATGGTCTTCCCGATTTGTTTGGCCGTGGTTTCCGGTTGAAAATTTTTATCAAATTCAAATGATTGCTTACTGCTAGTCATTTTTATTCCAACGGAAGAGTTATTTCTGTCGAAGGCAGAAGACTGCATCCGCTCAAATAACTCTTCTCCGCCTCCCATGTAGGCAGACGATATATCGTGATCACCACCATATAAATCACTGGCGTAGAACAAAGTTTCATCGTTTTTGCCGCTTCCTTGATTGGAACCAGGAGATGCGTCGGGATCTTGCGGAGAAGAGTTGACAGAAGAGCCGTTATAGAAAGAAGGAGTGGATTGGACATCAAAGCTGTCAGGACTGTAGTTGTTGTCGTTCTGAGGTTGGTATCGACGAGAAATTTGATGCTCAGCGTGGTAATTTCTTGATTGCGGATACAGAGGTGGCAATGGTGAGGTATCCTGCCTTATAGATGAAAACTTGATCTTACTTGTAGCATCAACGCTGTCAGCCTCTTGATTCTCTTTTCTCGGATTGGTTGTTGAAATATTTGATGTCTTACTGTCATCCGCAACAAATGCTATTTTATCTTTTCTTGAGTGGTAATCAGACAGTAAACGCAGGATTAAAGCTTCCCTGTCTGCTGGATTAGTGTATCGATTGTTACTAAAATGGTGTGCATCAGGGTGTGGAAAATCATCAACACCGACAAGATTTGGAGTTGTTGACATTGATGCCCCATCCTTACTAACAGGAGGTACTTGAGGTTGACTAATTGTTTCATTGGTGGAAATGCCAAATCTTTCTTTACTCGCACGAACATTTGGCAAGGATCGCCTCAACACTGTTTGCGATTCTAGGTCATTAGCATTCAGATAGCTTTCCGTCACATCGAGCTCCCTTTGAAGATCATCGAAATTAAAGTTCATATTTCAAACAATAGGCTCAAGAAAGGCAGCCGTGGATACAAAACTTGTGGTAAAGGATTCAAGATGTTAAAGATCGGGATCCATTGTTGGGCTGTTAAATAAGTGTTTTTGATTCCTGCTACCTGGTACCTACAATAATAACTGTCTTTTAAAATTTAATGGCGTTGTCTTATTTAGGCGTCAAAATACCTCGCAATTAAAAACTATGGGATAATGACAAATTTATTAATTATTAGTTATTAGTCGAATAAGATACTCCAAGATGATGCCAGATCGAGAGTCATATTCTATTATACTCAGAAGACTTTTGAGAAGACTCATCGTGCCACACCCAAAATGTTAGGATTTTAATAGCTTGGCCTGAAAAAAGGTAAATTACAATCATACACATGCTGCAACGAACGGCCTTGCAAATGTTTTTGAAAGTCATCCATCGTGATATGAGAAGCAAAACTTGTATACGCAATTCTGTACGTTTCCCCGCCTTCAGCCACGAAATTATTGTCACTAAACCACCCAGCATATCTTCCAAAAACGCCCTCTGCTGCAGAAGCTTTGGACGCAAATTCTTCATTGGTGTACTCCAGGAACAAAAATGGACTGGTTACATTGATTGTCAGATCAAATTGAATAGTTTTATCAGAAACTTGATGGAAATTGGAGAAGATTGCATGAGGACTGGAGAGTAACTCAGTGTCCTTCATCGTGGTCAAAGCGGTCGTGGCGACCAAAACATTTTCTTCCCACGCCGGCGCATGTATTTTCTTTCCAGAAGGATCCACCAACTCAATAATTGCAGCAGTTGCTTTTATGTAACAAGTCCCAAAATTGCATCCAGCATTAGACAAAGTGTCTTCATCGAGCACGAACGACGTAACCAAATTACTCCTCTCTGGTGCAATTATCACTGTATCCTTAAAAAATAAAGACGTTTCGCTTTTTATATTGCTCGTGATTTTCCACGATTTCAGTTCAATCACTATCTCCGCTGAGGCAAAGAGATCTAAAATATCATTTACAACGAAAACTTCTATCAAACCACTGGATTTCCCCTTCAAATCAGTGGTTTTCAGATACGAAATTGACAATGATATCATATCAAAAACACGCTTCACCGCATATTGTAAGGGCTTCCACCTACCACCGTATTCAATACTGGCCCAAGATGGACCTTGCCATATATCGTTCATTTGCCAATAAAGAATACCCATCGTGTATTTCTTTGCATCATTGTCCATACCACGTAACTGTCGCCAACGATTCATAGCAGTCTCGTAGCAACGACTTTGCTGAATTCCAACAAGATAGAGATACATATCGAACGATCGCTGGTCGTTGGTGTCACTAGAGCACCTCACAGGAAGAGAAAAATGTTTAATGATCTGAGACTGCATTTGATTGTTTCCGTCTTCGTGACGCTGGCGGAACTGCAGTAGTGGAGAATCAACATCGTAATCACTTGGAGATAGAACCGACTCATAAGTTTGAAATGACGGCATTGTCTGGAACCCAAACTCAGAAACAAATTTTGCCTCAGGAAAGGAACGGAAGTCCTCACAATCGCAAGAATAGTCATAAAAGTGAACATCACCCTGTTGAGCAGTAGATGCCTGTCCCCATATTTTCACATAGGGGTCAGTTGAGATTAAACCGTTAGAAGGGCTGCTATCCACCCAAACTATTGATGATGTAATTGAAGACTTTCCTAACACTCCCATGAGCGCAGGAAAAACAGTATCTGCATATAGCTTAGAATAGTCAGCAACATACAAATCTCTGTTTTTTTGGGAAGACTGGAACCAATTCAATGCAACTTCATCTTCATTGTTACCTCCCCAAACGACGATAGATGGGTGAGTTCCCAATCGAAGAGACTGTTGTCGGACTTCTTCCTCAACTTCCAACAAAAACGCCTCATTCCTTGGATATAAAGCACAAGCCAACATTATTTCCTGCCAAATCATGATTCCAAATTTATCCGCTAAATCATAGAAGTCGTCGGGTTGATAAATGCCACCACCCCATACTCTTAACATATTCATATTTGATTCTGCTGCGGCATGAAAAATGTATGAACGATCATTATGAGTAACCCTGGAATGAAAACTATCGATTGGGATGAAATTTGCACCACGCATAAAGATAGATCGATTATTAATAGTGATGTAAAAACTTATATCATTAGATTTAGTGTTAGGAATAGGTTGTTGTACAAGTTGAACCTTTCGCAGTCCAATATTACGGGTTAGTGATTGATAGGAACCATCCAGGAATTGAATTTGAATTGAATACATTTTTTGTTCACCATATCCCCGCGGCCACCACAATTCTGGATTGTTGATGGATACTACTCCCACATTTAACATGCAAATCATTTTCTTACAGGTCGACAAATCGAGCGAACTGCGTAAGGAAACACGTCCATCAATCATTACTTGCAGAGGAAGCTGCTTTTGAGAAAAGTCAGAAACAGACAAAGAGACCCTAATTTCCAATGAAGCATGTTGCATATTATCGCTTAAGAATTGTTCTACAGCCATTCCATCCAGCTTTGCATTGGCACTCTGGTGTAGGATGAGACCATTTGTTAATCCGGTGTTTACAAAAGCTGGTCCCCAGTCCCAGCCAAAATCAGATCCAGCTTTGCGGAGGAAATTTCTACTTGTTGGTTCAGCCCACACATTATAGTTTTCTGTAGCGGGTACAACATATGGATATTGTGAAGCTTGTTGTTTGGTATATGTCAAGGCACTTTGAAGTTCGATCGTTAGTACATTATCCTCAAGTTTCAAAGCACTGCTGGGAATTGATAGGTCATGTTCACGATGAGCATTCACGGTTTGAAAAATTTTCTGTCCGTTGATCGAAATGATGCCAACAGCATCCACACCTTTCATACGCAACCGAAGATCACACGTGGGATCGTAATTGCCTGGTAAAGAGAAATAATCCGATTGGTAAACCCAGCATTGTTGAACAACCCAAGATAAATTTTTCTCTTCAAATCGATAATACGGATTAATTTTGATGATATTGGCATTCATTAAATCTAGATGGACATCTCCTGGTATTTTCGCAGGAAAGGGGCCAATTTTTTTGTCGCACGAGTACAACTTGAACTTGACATTGTCTTGAACTGAAACTTCCCAATTCTGTTTACATCCATCACCTGCAACGACGCAAACAAAGGAAAGAACCAAAACCAAGCTCAAGAAACAAAAATACATTTTGCTTTGAATTATGCTGAGGCTATATTTTACTTTTAATGAAAATGAAAACGTCGTTTTGTTGTTTTGTATTGTAATCGCTCCCAGATCGATCTCGGATCTGCATGTTTCTCTCACTCTCCTGCAAATAGTCCTAACTAAGCTCAATTATTTGATCATCAGGCTTAGGATCTGAGCTGATGCTGGCTGGGAGGTGTATTATTGTATACAATACAAATGGGACAACGTACAAAAATACTGTCTATGGTGGTAATTCATAAATTATGTTTGGGTGCTCCAATGGTCAGTTTCTTGGGGGATGTTTCGCTTTGTATTTTGCAGGCTTAATTGCAGCAGCTGGTGGGGTTGGCGGTGGTGGGCTTATCGTCCCCATTTTATTGTTGATATTTGAGTATGAATTAGCTGCATCCATCGCTCTATCTGATTGTATGGTTGTTGGTTCCTCATTGGCACAGTTTATTATCAATATTACCAAACGACATCCCAATTACCCTCGTCGGCCTCTGATATATTGGGAATTGGTACTGACGTTGCTACCAGCGCAATTAGGTGGCGCAAATATAGGAGAAATATTGTCCCGGATGGCTCCTAAATCTTTCATCTACATACTTGCATTGTTGGTGTTATTATTTGCCAGTACAATTACTCTTCGAAAAGGGCTTCATAAATGGCATGAAGAAAATGAAAAATTCCTCAAAGAGAATATTACCTCCATTAACAGCCCGTCGACAGTGGAGCAAATAGAGCCAGCAGTTTTCACAGGCAGATTTTCTCAAATATTTGAGTTTGATCGAAGCAAATCGAATGAAAGTAGTAAGCAGAGTTTTCAAAACCAAGGTTCCAGCAGCATGTTCGAAACATTTCGAGAGTCGTTGTCCATATACACCGATAAGAGCAAGTTGAAGTTGCCGACAGCATTTATAGCCACAATCGTAATCATGTGGGTGGCTTATACTGGGTTATCGGTGGGTAGGACCGAAGTGTCCCGATGCTCGAAACCGTATCTCATTTTTCTGGGCATAATTTATGTTCCACTCTTGGTGGGGCACATTGCTTCATTTCGGTTAAACCATAGCATAGACTCGTCGGATGATGACTTGAGCCAACCGCTTGCAGAAGATGTGGATGCCTCTTCAAACGACATCGACTTGAACAGTAATATTATCCCACTAGTATGTTGTGCCTACCTTATTGGTGTTATTTGTTCAATGTTGGGGTTGGGCGGTGGGGAAATTTTCAGTCCCATGATCCTTAGCTACGGGGTTATTCCGCAAGTTACATCGGGAACCACTGCAACGATGAGTCTGTTAAATTCATTTACTGAAGTAATAAGAGATATAACTGAAGGTACTATCCAGCCCGATGTGGGCGTAATAATCTTTGGCGTTGGGTTTTTGGGTGGTTTAACTGGTAGACAGCTAGGTTTGTGGATTGCTGCCAAATATGGACGTGCAAGCGTCATTGTGTTTTTCCTTTCGTTTGGACTTTATTTGTCTTGTCTATATTACATTTATGAGTTGAGCTCTACTTCATTTGATTCCAAGATCCACGGATTTTGTTGATCTCAGATGATTTTAATTAGAATTTTTCGAGCTGTTAACAGTCTAGAATGATGCATTTTGATACTTCTTATGTTTGATTTCATTCATCATCAGAAGTGGTATTGTTTAGAATCAAGCAGCATGTCTTCCTCTTGTTGCGTATTTCTGATTTTGTTGTATGGTTTCGACTTTGAATCCAGATGCTTAAATATTTTATTAGCTTAACGTTTCTTTTATCCTTATCGATCATTAACCGTATATGAAATGTGTTCAAATTTGGTTGGCGAATTTTATGAGTCGTGTCAATTTGCATCTTTTTATTAAGCGTGTAAATAATTTGATTGCCTATTGTATGTACACCATTAGACGGGTGCCAAAGTTCATGAAAGGTAAGATGGCAACCTGATGATAATAAAATTATGAAATGAGATATATGTTCAATGAAAATATATCACCCAATTACTACATACCGTATATGGAGTTTTTTTTCTTGAGGAGAAAACTCAACGAAAATCAATACTTTCTAGCATCAACTAGCATCAAAATCTTTTCGTTACTTCATTTCATCTATATATATGAATTTGAATGAACGGGTCACTATCAATGTATAGCGAGTATGTGATATGTACTATCACATATTGTAAGGAATAGGAGAATGAGATCTCATGAGATGGTTAGGGTTAGGTATGTTATCCACCTTGGGCAACGATCATGTACATCACCGATCATGTACATCAAGTGAAAACGCTGCTGAAGAAGTTGAAGCCGATGATAATGGGGGAAGCTGTTGGAATGAAGCATTATTCCATATTCTTGGAATGCAGGCATTCTGGATTTGCTTTTTTGATTTTTTGACAGTTCACATGCTCAACATCAGAGAAAGCTATTTTTTGTTGTGCTTGGGCAACGCAGCAACAGAGAATGTGCGCAACAAGAGCAGGCGGAGAGCAGCAGCAGTATTGTTTGTAGCAGAGGCGTTAGGCCTTATTGGATACTTCAGTTTTATAGTGATAATTATTATTATTTTCCAGGTTGATTTCAGATTGCACGTCACATTTCAAATTCTGCCTTATATCAATTTGTGTCTGTGAGCTTTTATAAGTACTTATTATGAGGTATCCAAAAGAAAATGGGAAACAGTAATGCTTTACCTTATGACATTCTCGACACAATAACTTACAATGGCAACAATCACTGGACATTGAATCATGGATCGAAAAAAGTTGGCAGCAAAATTTAATTCCCTCCTAATTTTCATTAACAGATTACTCCACCATAGAATGATTTGCAAAATGTACAAAAGCAAAACGTGGCAATATTCCGGTTTCCGAAAGTATCCAAACCCGATAGGTTGGCCCTTGCACAACGGAATGTTCAAAAATTGCGGACGATCAGGTTAGGAATTGTAGATACAAATGAACTGTGGTTGATAAGGGCCTTTATGCAGATATCCTTATGTTCTTACTTATTTGGATTCAACAGAGATGGATGACTCCCTGGTGCTTGTCACAGAACCTTGTGTTCCATTAGAGGTATGGTTCACCAAAATTGCAAACGATCCAGCAATACCCAAACAGAATTTAATCTTTGAGTTACATTGGGGCTTCAAGTGTGTATTGCAGTCACTTGATTTTTTGCACACTAATTGTTCTGTCATCCATGGCAATTTGGGTCTTCACTCAATATTTGTTACTCCAAATGGCGATTGGAAATTAGGCGCCTTTGAGCTCGCAACAAACATGAACAATCAAGATGAAGTTCAACTCTTTGTTACTCATCAAAATATGTTGGACAAGGTTTTTGCTTCTCCAGAAAGACAATCATTGAATGACAAGGATCCTGCGATGATTGATGCGGTGTTAAAAACAAAAGTACCGCCGTTCTACATTGACATCTATTCTTTTGGTCAATGTGTATACAAAACATTTTCTATGTTTAACGAGGTACTCACAGGCTCTTTCTCAAAGTATATTGGCACTACTGTTAGTCCTGAATTTAAAAAGCGCCCCTCCGCAAAAAAGCTTGTTCAGACTTCTACTTTTAATTCCGACTACATAAAGATTTTGGAGAATGTCCAAGAATTTACATTGAAAGGTCCAAAGGAAATACTTGAGGCAATCAAACAGCTAGATCCCCTATTACCGCAAATGCCAGTAGCGATTTGTTCTTACAAAGTGTTGCCAAGTGTATGCCGAGTTCTTCAAATATCAATAAATGATTTCCAAATACGTGACTCTCGTGAGAGCTGTAGACAAGCGATCGTCGTGTGTGTTGATTTGTTGTCCAAATTAGGAGAGCTAAAGAAGTTAGATGAATCTATATTTCAACAGGAATGTATATCAATTCTTGTCCAGCTGTGGACAATGACTGATCGGACAATACGAACTTCCATGTTGGCGTCATTAAAGAACCTTTCGGAACTCGTGCCAAAAGAAGCGGTGAACAAAAGCATTTTCGACAACGTATTGGCTGGATTTTCAGATTCCAATGCCAAGTTACGTGAGAGTACATTGATGTCTTTGATTTATTTGGTAGATAAGTTGGATGAATCTCACTTGCAAGACAGACTTGTTCGATGCGTTGGGAATCTACAAAATGATCCTGAAGCTTCCATTCGCA
>JACCEA012269108.1_pt1 | contig 19323 bp, 18 predicted proteins | sample 7449851 | NCBI WGS metagenome assembly JACCEA01 (sample SAMN15323453, study PRJNA562643) | freshwater metagenome | isolation source: river surface water | place: USA:Blue River Watershed | collected 2017-08-18
ACCATCCGCTCACTGATTTCTGCGGCCGCGCAAGCGCGCTCGCTGCAGCCTACCCGTGAGCTCAAATCAGGTGAATTGTTTGCACCGGCAAAAACTCAGGCGATTGCTCTGGCGAGCATTCTGCATTCTGCCGACGGGCCACTTCTAGTGATTGCAGCCACCGGGCGCCAAGTCGAAGAGATCTCCACTTCACTAAAGGAGTTGGTTGAAGGGGTTGAAATAATTGAATTTCCAGCCTGGGAAACTTTGCCGCACGAACGTCTTTCACCATCGCCCGAGACCGTGGGAAGGCGCATCAAGGCACTGCACGACGTCCAGGTTCTTTCCAAACGTAAAAGTGGTAATCCAGTAGTTGTTCTGCTTTCAATTAGGGCAGCGCTTCAGCCTTTGATTGATGGTCTGTTGAAATACAAGCCTCTGCAGATCCAGCAAGGCAAGGAGTACCTGCTTCCTGAGCTGAGTTTGAAATTAATCGAATTTGCTTACGAGCGAGTTGACCTAGTCACCAAGCGCGGTGAGTTCTCTGTGCGAGGCGGAATAGTCGACATTTTCCCGACCACCTCTGACTACGCAGTTCGCTTGGAATTCTTCGGTGATTTAGTTGAAGAGATTAGGCAATTTCACGTTTCCGACCAAAGGTCTTTCGACTCAGAAATCGCGAATGTTGTTGTTTACCCGGCCAGAGAGCTTTTAATCACCCCAGCAGTTGCCGCTAAGGCAAGGGAGATGGTTCACGAGTTCCCAAATTTGAGTGAAATCCTAGAAAAGATTGCTAACGCCTTGCCGGTTGCGGGCATGGAGTCTTTGGCACCTGTTTTGGCCGAGAACTTGGTGCCGATAACCAAATATCTAAAGACCTCGGCCGCCGTGATGCTTGAGCCTGAGAAGTTGGCGGCCCGGGCAGATAGCTTGCTGAAAACAAATCAGGAATTCCTTCACGCGGCCTGGGATGTGGCGCTTGCCGGCGCTCAAGCTCCCATAGATCTGTCAGAGGGTGGTTATTTCGACTTTGCAGAACTCAAGGCTCTCCTGAAGGCCGATCGCGAATTAATTGAAATTACTTCGCTTGGAACCGAGTCATCTTCCGATCTAGGTCTTCGAGAAGTGCCGTCGTTTGCACCTGGCGAGAGCATAGATTGGCTAGCTGATCAAATAGCAAATCAAAATTCCGTGCTCTTACTTGCAAGGGGCCATGGGACTGCCGAGCGAATAGTCGAAGTTGTTAGTGAACAAAAGCTCCCATGTTCATTATCTGAGAATTTTAGGAAACTAAAACCTGGCGAAATAACCGTTTCCGTAGGAAACATCGCCAACGGGTTTGTGTTAGAAGACTCCAAGCTGGTTGTCCTAACTGAAGAGGAGTTCTTTGGTGTTGCCGCCAGCTACCTGGCTCCTAAGGAACGAAAAATTGCAAAGCGTCGTGGTGCCCAGGTCGATCCACTTGAATTAAAGTCCGGAGATTACGTAGTACATGAGATACATGGCGTTGGAAGGTTCAAGGAGCTAATCCAGCGCACAAATCGTACGCAGTCCAGAGAATATTTGCTGGTTGAGTACGCTCCGCCAAAACGTGGCTATCCGCCTGACACACTCTACGTTCCCACTGATCAACTCGATTTGCTCTCCCGTTACGTTGGGGGAGAGGCTCCAGTCCTCTCCAAAATGGGAGGAGCGGACTGGGCACGGGCAAAGAGCAATGCGCGTAAAGCTGTCCGGAAAATTGCAATTGACTTGGTCAAGCTCTATGCGGCCAGGGTTAAATCGCAAGGATACGCGTTCTCAACCGACACTGAATGGCAGCGCGAGTTAGAGGATGCCTTTCCTTTTCAGGAAACACCGGATCAGCTAACAACCATTGACGAGGTCAAGCGGGACATGGAAAAGCCGGTGCCCATGGATCGACTTTTGGCAGGTGATGTTGGTTATGGCAAGACGGAAGTTGCTCTCCGAGCTGCCTTTAAGGCCATTCAAGACCATAAACAGGTTGCGATTTTGGTGCCAACCACTTTGTTAGTGAAACAGCACATTCAAACCTTTGAAACCCGCTTTTCAGGCTTCCCCATTAATGTCGCAGCACTTTCTCGATTTCAAACTCCCAGCGAGGCAAAGAAAATTCTGGAGGGGCTCCGCAACGGCTCCATCGACTTGGTTATCGGCACGCACCGACTGCTTTCTGAGTCTGTAAAGTTTCGAGATCTTGGACTACTGATAATCGATGAAGAACAGAGATTTGGCGTTGAACATAAAGAGAAAATCAAAGCCCTTCGCCAAAATGTTGATGTCTTAGCAATGAGTGCGACTCCTATCCCGCGTACTCTCGAAATGGCTGTAACTGGAATTCGTGAGATGTCAACTTTGGCAACCCCACCAGAAGATCGCCATCCGATTTTGACTTATGTGGGCGGCTACAGCGATGCCACTGTTGCTGCGGCCATTAGAAGAGAATTGATTCGCGAGGGGCAGGTATTTTTCATCCACAATCGAGTCGCGACCATTGACTCAACGGCCGCTAACCTCGCAAAGCTTGTTCCAGAGGCAAGAATTGCGATCGCCCACGGTCAAATGCCTGAGCATCAGCTAGAACAGGTCGTGGTTGACTTCTGGGAAAAGAAATTTGATGTGCTGGTTTCAACGACCATCATCGAAACTGGAATCGACATACCCAATGCCAATACCCTGATTGTTGACCGAGCAGAAAACTTCGGCTTAAGTCAGCTCCATCAGATCAGAGGCCGTGTGGGCAGATCTAGCGAGCGAGCGTATGCCTATTTCTTCTACGATCCATCCAAACCTTTGGGCGAGACCGCTTTTGATCGACTATCAACAATTGCCACTCACAACGAACTGGGAAGCGGTATGCAGGTGGCGATGAAGGATCTTGAAATTCGCGGTGCTGGCAATCTACTGGGCGGCGAACAGTCTGGTCACATCGCAGGAGTCGGCTTCGACCTTTACATGCGAATGATTTCCGAGGCGGTCAGTGAATTCCGTGGAATCAAAGTTCCCACACCATCAGAACTGAAGCTTGAACTTCCAATTGATGCACGAATTCCCCAAGAATATGTTGACTCAGACCGATTGAGGCTGGAGATTTATCACAAGCTGGCTTCGGCCTCTGGTTCAACCGGAAAACGAGAGCAGCTTGGGGAAATTAGGGCTGAGATTGAAGATCGATTTGGACCAGCTCCATCAGCAGTTGTGAACCTGATCGAGGTGACAGAGTTGCGCCAATGGGCCAATAAATTGGGTTTACTCGAGGTAAACCTTTTGGGCATATCTGCAAGAATTCAACCGGTTATCTTGAGTGATTCCGAACTCGTCCGGCTCAGCCACCGCTACCCGAGCCTTAAATATCTAAAGAGTTCCAACTTAGTGACCATCACAATTCCCAAATCTGATAGCTCCGAGCAAATTCGCGACAAAGAAGTGATTAACTGGGTTAGAGAACTACTCGGAGAGCTGCAGGTAATTGCTGATGGAAAAACTAGCGAGTCTGATTCAAACCGCTCATCAACTTAGAGCCCCCGGTGGCTGTCCTTGGGATGCTGAGCAGACTCACCAAAGCCTGATCCAATACCTACTCGAGGAAACTTACGAGCTGATTGATGCCGTAGAGAGTGGCAATCGTGATGAAGTCCTCGAAGAGCTTGGCGATGTTTTGTATCAAGTGATTTTCCACTCAGACTTGGCGTCAACTGGGACGCTTGGAGAGCCATTTGACATTGAGGATGTTGCGAGCTTTATGGAGCACAAGATGCGGTCCCGCCATCCCCACGTATTTGGAAGCAAAGAAGAGTTAGCTAAGTTTGCAGCGCAAACCGGCGACGAGGTTATGCAGAACTGGGATGCTCATAAAAAGAAGGAAAAACCTGGTCGTACCTCAGTAATGGATGGCGTTCCAAAACAAATGCCAGCACTTGCGCGTGCAAACAAAGTGATTGGTAAAGCTGAGAAAGCTGGAATTTTGAATCCACTGTCTGAGCCTGCTGTCCCGATGTCCACCGAAGAGGACTTAGGTCGCCTTCTGTTAGCAGTGGTTGCCAGTGCTCGTGCACTAAAGCTCGATCCAGAAAGAGCGTTGCGTGAAGCGACTAGAAACTTGGAGCAAGAGGTAAGGGAAAGAGAAGTGGCGGACGCGGCAGACGCTGGAATTATTGGCCGCGTCAGTGACGACTAGCGAAAGAGCTTCTCAAAATCTTTGAATCCCGCATCTAGAACCTCCGATGGAGTTCGTGGGTCATTGTTTTCCGCCCACCAAACCAAGACCGCCATGGAAACGGATATCAGTGCAGAGGCAATGATCCTTGAGCGAAGTGGGTCCTTACTAACTTTCTTTGCCGCTCGTTCAATGACGAGTCTCGCTTCCTCCATTTGGCCATGACCCCAGCCATAAATTTCTGGCGAGCTCGCAATTAGTTTCAACCGAAGGCGGACAGTCTCTAGCGATGCATCCAGTAAATGCATGGCCTGTACCCAAGATGTGTGAAGCAATTTCACCACGTCAGTCTCTGGATTTTCTTGGATTCTTTTTTCAAGTTCCAAATTGAACTCGTGCATCCCGCCCCATACCACCGCGGCCTTTGAGGGATAGATCCGGAAAAGGTTTGAGCGCGAGATTTTGGCAGCTTCTGCAACGTCATCCATTGTTACTTTATCGATGCCGCGCTGACTAAATAGTCGAAGAGCGGTTAGGCCAACTGCCGAGGGGTCTGTTGTGACAGGTCGTCCCCGCTTCGGCTTTACCTGGCCCACCATGGTGGCAAGATTAGCAACGCCTGCAACTTAACTAAACCCCTTGCTTCAGTTTTTGTTTTCTCAACAGCCGCACCCTCCATAAACCGCGAGTTTTCAGCGTGCTGTGCCAAACTTGCCTTGTGTCAGTAAACCCACCTCGCGGCATGCGCGACCTGCTTCCAATTGAGAAGACAAAGCGTGAGGCCGCGCTGTCTAAAATCCGAAGTGTTTACCAGGCAAGAGGGTTTCAGGAAATTGAAACCCCTGCCCTTGAGGACATCGCGAGATTAACGGCAGGACAGGGCGGCGAAAACGAGAAATTAGTTTTTAAAGTTCTGAAGCGTGGTGAGGAACTAGATCGAGCTCTTGCCGATGGTGGAGATCTGGCCGACCTGGGTCTGCGTTTTGATCTGACGGTTCCGCTGACTAGGTACTACGCATCCAACCACGCTCAGTTGCCGCGCGTTTTGAAAGCAATGCAAATTGGTCCAGTCTGGCGAGCGGAGCGTCCTCAAAAGGGTCGATATCGACAATTTTTGCAATGCGATATTGACATTCTGGGTGAATCTTCGGAACTAGCTGAATTAGAGCTGTTGACAGCTTCGTTGGAAGCCCTCAAAGCCATCGGCATAAATGATGCCACGATCAGGATCAACGACCGTCGCTGGTTATCAAAAGAACTCGAATCAATCGGAATTTCGGAACAGTCCAAGGCCATGATTGCAATCGACAAACTCGACAAAATTGGAGTCGAAGGAGTCCGCGACGAGATTGAAAAGGAATTTGGTTCTGAGGTTGCAAAGAATGTTGTGGCTTGGCTTGGCAAAGTCAAAACAGCAGACGTTCCAGAAGAACTCGAGTGGCTGAACAGCATCTCGAATCCAGAGAGCTTCAGGTTTGATGCAACCCTGGTTCGCGGTATGGGCTACTACACCGGAGCTATTTTCGAAATTGAGCACCCGGGCTCACAATCCTCAATAGGTGGCGGCGGTCGATACGACAACATGGTTGGTCAGTGGTCTGGCACCTCAACTCCAGCGGTAGGAATTTCTCTCGGAATAGAGAGAATTCTCGATCTCATGGGTGATCCTGACTCCAACGAAAAAATGATGGTGCTGTTGGTTGAGGATGATTTTCATGAAGCCCTTGATGCTCAAAAGGCTCTAATTGAGCAAGGCTGGATGGTCAGGATTGACAGGGCCGCCAAGAATACCAAAGCTCAGCTGGCTGAACTCGCAGAACAAGGATTTACTAACTTTGCCGTTTTTAAACCTGGGGAAAAGTTAGACATCCGTCAACTTGGCTAGCCGCTAGAATTTAGGCCGAAGCCAAAGCTGTTTTCACTTCCCAATCTTTTAGGAGCTTCTTTTGTCGATTATTTCTGCTATCGGTGCTCGCGAAATTCTAGATTCACGAGGAAACCCAACCGTTGAAGTCGAAGTCTTACTGACCGACGATTCGTTTGGTAGAGCAGCGGTTCCCTCGGGCGCTTCGACCGGAGCGTTTGAGGCACACGAATCGCGCGATGGCGACAAAGCTCGCTATCTAGGCAAGGGAGTGAGAAACGCTGTGTCCGTTATCGTCGACAGAATCGATGAGGCGCTGACGGATGTTGACGCCACTGACCAAAGGCAAGTTGACTCGCTGCTGATTGAACTAGATGGCACCGATAACAAGAAGAAACTTGGCGCGAACGCAATTTTGGGAGTATCGCTAGCCAACGCGAGAGCCGCAGCCGATTCTTCGGATCTACCCCTCTATAGATATTTGGGCGGGCCAAACGCCCACGTTCTCCCTGTACCACTGATGAACATCATCAATGGTGGTGCACACGCGGATAACGGCGTTGACATTCAAGAGTTCATGATTGTCCCATTGGGAGCCGAGACATTCTCAGATGCACTGCGTTGGGGTGCTGAGGTTTATCACCACCTCAAGAAGCTCCTCTCGGAAAAGGGATTAGCCACCGGTCTTGGAGATGAAGGTGGTTTTGCCCCCGATCTTCCTAATAACCGGGCCGCCCTGGATCTAATTTCTCAGGCCATCAAACTTGCGGGTTATGAGCTTGGATCAGAAATCGCTCTGGCACTAGACGTTGCATCCACTGAGTTTTTCAATGAGTCAACCGGTAAGTACACCTTCGAAGGTAGCGAAAAGACCGCTAGCGAAATGATTGCTTACTACGCCGACCTAATTGCCAATTATCCACTCGTTTCAATTGAAGACCCTCTTGCGGAGGATGACTGGGCTGGCTGGAAGGAAATCACCAGACAGCTAGGCAGTAAGGTCCAGCTGGTAGGCGATGACCTTTACGTAACCAACCCAGTGCGTCTACAAAAGGGAATTGATGAGTCCGCGGGCAATGCAATCCTCGTGAAAGTCAATCAAATCGGAACGTTGACTGAAACTATGGACGCCGTTTCACTTGCGCAGCGCCACGGCATGAAAGCAATAATCTCTCACCGAAGTGGCGAGACCGAGGACACTTTCATTGCCGACTTGGCCGTTGCAACCAATGCAGGACAGATCAAGACTGGTGCGCCAGCGCGAAGCGAACGTGTGGCGAAATACAACCAACTGCTTCGAATCGAAGAGGAGCTAGCGGAGGCAGCAAAGTATGCCGGTCGCGACGCCTTTCCTAGGTTCAAGTCCCGCTAAATCTTCAAGAAGAAATAGTTAGCGTTCTAGACTCCAGTTATGGCTCGTCCCGGAAAATCTGAACCCAGGGTTCCAGTTGCCCTTTCCCAGGGCAAACTATTGGCGAAGTCTCTGAAACTCAATAGCAGCTGGGTGAGTGTAATTCTGGTAGTCGTTATCGGAAGCTTTCTAGTTTCACCTGACGTCGAGGCCTTTTTGAACCAGCGAAGACAAATCGCCGAGATGGAAGAAAGCATCCGATTGGCTCAAGAGCAAGTTGCTCAAATGCAAGAAGAACGCGATCGCTGGCAAGACCCGGTCTACATCCGCTCGCAGGCTCGAGACCGCCTGTACTACGTTTTGCCAGGTGAAGTTTCCTACCTCGTGATGGATGCCACTGGCATGGACTTTTCTGATACTTCAGGTACCGTCGGGGCGCTGCTTGCTGATAGACGTAGTGCAGACGAGATTTCAACTGAGATTTCTGCCGCGAATGACAACTGGGTTGATTCGTTATTGGAGTCATTTTTGAGGGCTGCCATCGATCAGCCACTAGAGGAGTCCGAGTGATTTCACAAGAAGATTTTGAAGAGGTGTCCCGACAGCTTGGTCGGCCAGCAAGGGACATTATTGAGGTTGCAGCCAGATGCGTTTGCAAGCGTCCACTGGTTGTAAAAACCAAACCACGCTTGGAGGATGGAACACCTTTTCCAACTCTTTATTACTTGACTCAGAAATCAGCCACCGCTGCAGTTTCGGCACTGGAGGCTGAAGGGTATATGAGTGAGCTGCAACGAGAACTGCTCGAAGATGACAAGCTCTCCAATGCATATACCAAGGCACATCAAAAGTATTTGGCAGAACGCGAAGAGATTGAGCAAGTGGATGAGATCGAAGGTATTTCTGCAGGTGGCATGCCTTACCGCGTGAAGTGTTTGCACGCACTGGTTGCCCATTCATTAGCAGCCGGTAAAGGAACCAATCCAATTGGTGATTTAGCTCTGTCCAAACTTGATTGGTCTCCCAAGGTTTGCACGTGCATCTAGTCGCACTCATAACTGCTGGGTTGCTGGCTAACTCCCTCCATTTTCAATCTCAGTGGTGGCTGGATGAATATGATCTAACAAGTCTTGCTACTGGCGAGGGCGTGACGGTAGCAGTCATTGATACTGGCATCGACTCTTCACATCCAGATTTAAATGGAGTAGTCATTGGCGGAGCTGACTTCTCTGGCTCTGGAAAACCGAGCGGAACTTCTCCTGTTGGACCCAGCGGTTTCCATGGAACCATGGTTGCCTCACTCATAGCTGGCCAGGGGAGAGAGACTGGCGGAGTTGCAGGCATAGCACCGGATGTCAAGCTTCTCTCGGTTTCAATCGGACTGGGATTGCCAGATGCGGATACTGATAGGCAAATCGCACAAGCAGTTCGCTGGTCAGTTGACAACGGTGCGCAAATAATTAATCTTTCAATCTCACGTAATTCAGTGAGTTGGCCGGCGAGCTGGGACTCCGCCTTTCTTTACGCGATGGACAAAGGCGTACTAATAATTGCCGCCAGTGGAAATGAATCGCAAAACTTGAAATCGGCCACAGCACCAGCAACACTTCCGGGAGTTGTTTCAGTGACAGCTGTTGATGAAAATAATCAGACTGTTTCTGGTTCAGGATCTTCAGGTATTGGCGTCTCGTTAGCGGCACCTGGCGTTGACGTACTCGGTTCTTTTCCTGGAGGAGATGTCAGACGCTGGTCGGGTTCATCCGCTGCGGCGCCTTTGGTAACAGGCGTTGCTGCACTGATGCTGGAAAAAGATCCAAGCGCAAGTGCCAATGACATAATTCAGCGGCTAATTTCAACAGCAACCGATTTAGGCGACCCGGGATTTGATGGCGAATACGGGTGGGGACTGGTCAATCCAGCCAGTGCCCTGTTGGCAACCGATAAAACCCAAACCAACCCCCTGGGTTCGCTGGCCGATTGGATCCGGCTATATCGCCCCCAGACAGCAGAAGACACTGCCGACCTGGTGATACCGCAGGAAGTGGGCCCTATTGAGACACAAAATGACGGGAATTCGACTGCCACCTCCAGTGAGCTTTTGTCCAATCCGCTACTCTATGTTCTGTTAGTTCCCCTGGCTCTGTTGCTGTGGTTCGTTTACCGCAATCGATTGGGGCGGGCTGGAAAGAAGAAACCAGAAGGTAATTCAATCTCATGACGGTCGAGACCAGTAAGTCAAAGACGCCCAAGGCAGTTCTAAAGCAAGTTTTGGAGCCAGCCAAGCCTAAGAAAATCCTCATCATTGGTGGTGGATACGCAGGCTTCTACACAGCCTGGAAACTAGAAAAATTGCTCAAGCCTGGCGAAGCCGAAGTCACATTGGTTGATCCGCTGCCATACATGACCTACCAGCCATTCCTGCCAGAAGTTGCCGCTGGTTCGATCGAAGCCAGACACGTGGTCGTGTCGCACCGCCAGCACCTTCGCAAGACCAAGCTGATTACAGGTCGAATGACCCAGGTCACCCACAAGACTAAAAAAGCCACCGTTGAACTTGATGATGGCAAAACCATCACTCTTTCTTACGACCAAATTGTGATGACGGCCGGCGCAGTCACTAGAACCTTCCCGATTGAAGGTATTGCTGAGTACGCCATTGGAATGAAGACGGTTGAAGAAGCAGTGGAAGTTAGAAACAAGCTGTTTGGAAACTTCCAACGAGCTGCGTTGTTGCCCAAGAGCAGTCCTCTGCGAAAGAGGCTTTTGACTCTGATTGTTGTCGGAGGAGGATTTGCTGGGGTAGAGGCATTCGCTGAGCTTAGAAGCACTGCAACTGCGCTTCTTCGCTACTATCCGGAGATTGATTTTGATGAGGTTCAGTTCCACCTAATTGAGGCCATGGGACGAATCATGCCGGAGGTGTCTGAAAAGACGGCAACACAAGTGGTTGCAAACTTGGAAAAGCGAGCCGCTCACATCCATCTGAATACCCAGGTGGTTTCTGCCAAGGATGGAAAGGTCAAGCTTTCAACCGGTGAGGTTTTTGAAACCAACATCATCATTTGGACTGCTGGAGTAGCAGCTGCACCGGTTGCTAAGAACTGCGACTTCCCACTGGATGCACGACTAAGAATTACAGCCAACCCGAAGCTGCAGATTATTGAAGGCGACAAAGTGATTAAGAACGCTTGGACGCTCGGAGACATTTCAGCTGTGCCAGATCTTTCCGGCGGCGGAGTTGGTGGATTCTGTGTACCAAACGCCCAGCACGCGGTCCGCCAGGCGAAACTGTTGGCCAAAAACATCACTGCAAGCTTGCGCGGCGAGCAATTGCGCGACTACCGCTGGAAAACAATTGGAGCGGTAGCCGGACTTGGAATTGGCATCGGTGCCATTAAGGTCGGTAACTTTGGAATGATCGGCTTTTTCCCTTGGCTAGCCCACCGCGGATATCACGGTCTTGCGATGCCAACCTGGGAAAGAAAGATTCGAGTAATTTCCGGTTGGGTTTGGAACGCCATTCTCGGTCGAGACCTGGTTGGAATTGAAGCAACCAAGAACCCTCGATTATTTTTCGAGACCTGGGCAACCAAACCTGGCAAATAACCAGTTAGATTGGGCCCAGCACCGCTGGGCCTTTTTTAATGCCCCGATAGCCCAATGGCAGAGGCAGACGACTTAAAATCGTCACAGTGTGGGTTCGAGTCCCACTCGGGGCACCATCTTCAGCAAAGGCACAGCCAATTCGCATAGTCTGAATCCATCAAAAAGGAGCCAAATGGAAGTCTTTCTAATTTTGTTGGGACTGGCTGCAGTTCTAGGCATTTACCTCTGGATCACCTATAACGCGCTGGTCGCACTGAAGGTAAGAGTTGATGAGGCGTGGAGTGACATAACTGTTCAGCTCAAGCGCCGAGCTGATTTGATCCCAAATCTAATTGAGACGGTGCGCGGATATGCATCACACGAGCGTGAAGTATTCGACAGCGTAACTAAAGCGAGAGCTGCAACTGTATCTCCAGATGCTTTGGCTCACCCTGCTCAAGCTGCCGAGGCAGAGGGCGTGCTGCAGGGAGCCCTGAAGAGCCTCTTCGCAGTTTCTGAGGCTTATCCACAACTGGTGGCTTCAACAAATTTCTTGGAACTTCAAAGAGAGCTAACTGACACAGAGGACAAAATCATGGCATCGCGTCGTTTTTACAATGGAGGCGTTGCCGAGCTAAACACAAAGATTCAGCAGTTCCCAAACAATGTTTTTGCTAAGAATCTTGGCTTTACTAACCGTGAATTCTTTGATGTTGAGAACCCAGCCGCAATTCAAGAGCCTCCGGCGGTGAAGTTCTAAGCATGTATCGAGCAATCGCTGCAAACAAACGCAACACAGTAGTAATCATTGGCTTGTTTGTTGCGCTGCTGACTGGACTTGCTGTTTGGTGGGGTCAGGCAAGTGGTAATGGATCAAGCGCAATCTTTATAGTCCTATTTGTTCTTGGTTACACGCTTTTTCAGTATTACGCGGCATCAAGGCTCGCTCTTTCCATGAGCGGAGCGCACGAGATACAAAAACAGGACAATCCAAGACTATGGAACATAGTTGAGAATCTTGCAATCACCGAGGGTTTGCCAATGCCCAAGGTTTACATCATTAACGACCCAGCGCCTAATGCTTTCGCAACGGGACGAAATCCTAAGACAGCCGTGGTTGCAGCAACCACTGGCCTGCTTGAGATCATGGATGACAATGAGCTTCAGGGCGTCATGGCACATGAGCTGGGTCACGTGAAGAACTACGACATTCGGGTTTCAACAATTGTCTTTGGCTTGGTGTCAGCAATTGGAATCTTGGCCGACCTGGCAATTCGAATGGCCTGGTTTGGATCAGCATCCAGAAATCGCGACAGCGGCCAACTGGGCATGATTTTGGTTCTACTCGGCGTAGTCGGATGGATCATTGCCTGGTTAATTGGGCCACTAGTTTCAGCTGCAGTCTCGCGTCAGCGCGAATACCTAGCGGATGCAACCGGTGCCGAGATGACTCGCTACCCGCAAGGCCTGGCAAGTGCCCTGGAAAAGCTTGGACAGTACGGTCGCCCGATGCGCAGAGCCAACAGCGCTATGGCACACATGTACATTAACGATCCGCTCAAGCCAGGCATGGTGGAGAGGGTTTTTTCGACCCACCCGCCAATCCCGGACCGAATTAAGCGCCTATCTGAAATCTCTCGCGGCTTCTAATCGCTAGACTTTCTCTCATTCTTTGATTGAAGGTTTGCAATGGCTCAGCAAAAGTTTCCAACTCTCCAGGAGTTTGAACAGGCAGCTCAACGCGTAAGTGGCGTTATCACCAAGACGCCAGTTATTGAGAGCCATTGGCTAACTGAAGTTACAGGTCAAAAAGTTTTTTATAAATGCGAAAACCTTCAGCGAACCGGCGCATACAAAGTTAGAGGTGCTTACAACCTCCTCTCGCAGCTAAGCAAAGAAGAACAAAAGCGAGGAGTGGTAGCAGCATCCGCTGGAAATCACGCCCAAGGCGTAGCCCTGGCCGCCCAGCTACTTGGAATCAAGGCAACCATCTTCATGCCAGTTGGCGCATCACTACCTAAGTACCAGGCAACCATCGGCTATGGCGCCCAAGTTGTTTTGACGGGGGCAATATTTGATGAAACTAATACAGCGGCCAAGGAATTTGCTCAGAAGACCGGCGCTGTTTACGTACCACCTTTTGATCACCTTGACATTGTTCGCGGTCAGGGAACCGTAGCACTCGAGATATTCGAACAGCTTCCTGAGGTAGACAACATCGTTGTCTGTCTGGGCGGAGGAGGATTGACGGCAGGCGTGGCTCTCGCTGCAAAACTTAAGGCCCAACAGCTTGGCCGCAAAGTAAAGGTTTATGCCGTTCAGGCTGAATTAGCAGCCGCCTACCCGCCTTCACTTCGCGCGGGTAAGCCAGTTGAGGTAAAAACCCAACCAACGATTGCAGACGGAATTGCCGTTGCAAAACCCGGCAAAGTTCCCTTTGATATCATCAGCAAGTTTGTTGACAAGGTTGTGACAGTTTCGGAAGATGAAATTGCCAAGGGCATGCTTGGAGTACTTGAGAGAAACAAGCTCGTGGTTGAGGCAGGTGGGGCTGTTGGAGTTGCCGCAGTGCTGGCTAAGAAACTAAAGCTCAAGGGAACGACCGCGATTGTACTTTCGGGTGGAAATATCGATCCGCTTCTTCTTCAGAGAGTAATTAGACATGGACTTGCCGCGTCCGACCGCTATACCAATATTGCCGTGATGTTGCCGGATCGTCCTGGCCAGTTGGTTCGAACCGCGCAGGCCGTCGCTGACGCTCACGCAAACGTGGTTGAGGTTTTGCACACTAGACACGGAAGCGGTTTGCAAATTAGCGAAGTTGAGCTGGACTTGAGTGTTGAAACTCGCGGAAAAGAGCACCGCGATGAAGTGCTTGAATCACTAAAGCAAGCAGGGTTGAATCCAAAGCTGTTGCGAGACTAGAACTTAAAGTTCTGAATCTGCTTTATTTCGACAACTATTTCCTTGCCATTAGGAGCCGAGTAACTAACACGTTCTCCCACCTTCTTGCCCTCAATCGCCTGGCCAATCGGGGAGTCAGGGCTGTAAACCGAGAAGTCTCCGTCCTCTATTTCCTGCTCGTATTTAGTTCCTTCAAAGATTTCGTGTGAACCTAGGAAGAATTCATTGGACTTTCCATTGATTTCGCAAAGGACCATTAGCCCTTGCTTGACGATTCCATCCCCAGCGTCTGCCTGTCCAATGGTCGCATTTGCCAGCATCTCTTCAAGTCGATTGATCCGTGCTTCGATCTTCCCCTGCTCTTCTTTGGCAGCGTGGTATCCACCATTTTCTTTTAGGTCGCCCTCTTCACGTGCTTCTTGGATTCTCTTGGCAATTTCATGGCGCTCAACCAAAATAAGTTGCTCAAGTTCACCCTTTAAACGGTCATACGCGTCTTGGGTCAAAAGAATACTGTCGGTCATCTTCTTGCTTTCGGGAATTGAAAAAGCTCGCTTAGCGAGCTGCTCTAAAGTCTAACGCAAGGTGCAGGAGTCAACCAGGCCGCTAACAGCCTCCTCATAGGTGTTGACTGCCACGGTGTGGTTGGTGATGAGCTGATCAAACGGGCCAAAAGTCTGGGTGATGTGGCCCACTACGGCGAACGAATTATTTAGTGCCTCGATTGAGCACTCAGCCACTTGCCCCGGCGGCATCTGGATTTCGAAATCAACTTCGGTAACCCATGGGCTGACGACGCGAAATCCAACCGTAGTCGATTGGATTGGATTCCAATTTGCTAGGCCGAGAGCAATTGTGCCAATTGTAAAAGTTGCCAGTGCAAGGTAAGCAAAAATCCGAAAGACCTTTGGATTAGCTGGCCTTTGTCCATAACGGTCTGCCAGAAGCTCGTCTTTTTGCTCGCTCATCCCTTAAGGCTAAGGCATTGGTGGGATACTTGAGTCGTGAACTTTCTGAGCGGCCTGAACCTCCTGGCGACTATGCCTACACCGGTCGCAGACGATACCTACAACTCGCCCGGCACAATCGGCTTCATAATCACCTTCGCCGTTGCAGTGGGAGCAGTCTTTTTGTTTTTTGACATGAATCGTCGAATTCGTAACACTAAGTATCGCTCAGACATTCGCGAGAAGCTGGCGCAAGAAGAGCTTTCTGGCTACTCTCAGGAAAAACCTGACAGGCCAGAACCTCCAACTAAACCCCAGCGATAGAACCTGGAATTGGATTCAGGCTAATTAGTAAAGCAGCCGTCCAATGACAGAAAAATGCAGCCACAGTAAGTGCGTGGAAATACTCGTGGAATCCAAAGTGCTTAGCATTCCGCTTTGGCCACTTCGTGCCATAGAAGATAGCGCCGAGTGTGTAGAAAACCCCACCAATTGCAATCAATAGCATCATTAACCAATTAGCCGCCCAAAGGTCAGCAACATAGAACACAGCTAGCCAACCCATTGCCAAATAAATTGGAACATAAAGCCAGCGCGGTGCATTAATCCAAAAGATTCTGAAAAACATTCCAATTAGTCCAACGGACCACACTGTCACTAGCAGCATTACGCCCTTGTCTTCGGAAAGAGCAGAGAAGGCCATAGGCGTGTACGTGCCTGCAATTAGAAGGAAAATGTTTGCGTGATCTATCCGCTTCAAAACGATCTTGACAATGGGACTCCAATTGAAGCGGTGATAGAGGGCCGAATTACCAAAGAGCAGAACTGAACTGGCGAAGTAGATCGCTGCTGCTGTTTTTGCCAGCCAACCATCGGCAACTACCAGCAGGACTATTCCTCCAACTACGACAAATGGCAGTACTCCGGTGTGGATCCAGCCGCGCCAGGTCGGTTTGGTCTCCTGCGGGGCGGGGCCAAGTTCTGAAAGTGGAAAGTTGGATTCGCTCACTCGCCGATTGTAGGACAGAAAGCTTGAGGAAATACCTCTGCAGCAAAGGCAAGACAAAGGTGAACAAGAAAAAGACTCGGCGTGTTTATTCAGCTGAACCTTAAAGCTCAGGCGTAGATTGAGCGAAAGCTCAACAGGCAGGAGCACAAGTGGCAAGCTCTCCAAAGTCCCGGTCGTCCGCAAAAAAGACAACGACTCAGGAGGTGAGCCCAGAAGCGTCCAAGAAAAGGCCCGATACCAAGGTCAGAACCTTTGTCCTTGACACCTCCGTTCTGCTGTCTGACCCGAAGGCTCTGTTCAGATTTGCTGAACACGAAGTCGTTATACCAATTGTTGTTATCAACGAGCTTGAGAAAAAGCGCAATGACCTTGAAATTGGTTACTTCGCTCGAAAAGCCCTGCGATTGCTTGACGACCTGCGTCAAAAGCACGAGCGACTGGACTTTCCGGTCGAGGTGGGCGATGGCGGAACGCTCAGGGTCGAGCTAAATCACATCGACCCTTCGATATTGCCAGCCGGATTCCAACTAGGAGACAACGATTCGCGGATCCTTGCGGTCGCCGCAAATTTGAACAACGAAGGTTTTGACGTCACGGTTGTCTCAAAAGACCTACCAATGCGGGTGAAGGCATCGGCTATAGGTCTGCGAGCTGAGGAATACCTGCACGAGTTGGCAACCGATGAATGGAGCGGCGTAAGCGACCTGCACCTTTCCGCATCTGATATGGCCAATCTGTATGACTCTGAAGAAATCTCGCACCCGGAGGCAAAGGAACTACCTACCAACACCGGGCTAATAATTCACTCTGAACGTGGCAGTGCCCTGGGCAGAGTTTCACAACACGGAACAGTGCGCTTGGTGCGTGGTGACCGCGAAGTGTTTGGTGTTCATGGCAGAAGCGCTGAACAAAGACTTGCAATTGACATGCTGCTAGATCCCGAGATTGGAATTCTTTCGCTGGGTGGTAGGGCAGGCACAGGAAAGAGTGCACTGGCCTTGTGTGCGGGTCTGGAAGCTGTGCTAGAGCGCAGACAGCACAAGCGCATCATGGTTTTCCGACCACTGTATGCAGTCGGAGGTCAGGAGCTTGGCTATCTACCTGGAACCGAGGGTGAGAAGATGAACCCCTGGGCACAGGCAGTCTTTGACACCCTTGGTGCACTTGTTTCGAAAGAAGTAGTTGACGAAGTGGTAAATCGAAACATTTTAGAAATTTTGCCGCTAACTCACATTCGTGGAAGATCTTTACATGACAGCTTCGTGATTGTCGATGAGGCTCAATCCTTAGAGCGAAACGTTCTTCTCACAATGCTGTCAAGAATTGGACAAAAGTCGAGGGTTATTCTGACCCACGATGTTGCACAGAGGGACAATCTTCGAGTTGGCAGGCACGATGGAGTTGCCTCAGTGGTTGAAACCTTGAAAGGGCAGTCGCTCTTCGGTCACATCACTCTCACTCGAAGCGAAAGAAGCGACATCGCTGCCCTAGTAACTGACCTACTCGACTAGCTGTGGATAACTAAACCGCTTCAAATAAGGCTCTGGCTAACGTGTCAGGATGAGCCAGCTGCTTGCCCTAATTCCTGTGTTCTATGTGTTGGCAATAGCCATACCGCTAGCCCTGATTGATTTCAAAGAGCATCGCTTGCCCAACCGGTTCACTCTGTCAGCGATAGGAGTTACTTTAGGCTCTCTCACACTCACCTCCTTCCTGACTGGACAATGGCTCCAGCTTGCTGTGTCGGCAACCTATTCGACGGGAACTTTTCTGATTGGTTGGTGGCTGGCGGCCAAGGAGGGGATTGGGATGGGAGACGTGAAGCTATTGGTATCGCTTAATGCCATTTCCGGCTATTTCTCGCCTTTGCTTCCCTTGCTGGGCATGACACTTGGTTTTTTAGCGGCAACGATAGTCAGCGGAATTCGGATTCTCCTGAGAAAACTAAGTCTGAGCAGCGCCATCGCCCTTGGACCATACCTGTTGGTTGGTTTCTTTGTGTCTGTTTTACCGGCCGCTATTTCAACTACTGCGGAGGTCTTGTCATAGGAAGGACGGCCAGTGCCTTATCCAGCTGCTCCATCGTTAGCTTTTCACCGTCCACGAAACCAAGTTCAATGGTCGCTTCTTTGACAGTAATTCCCTTTTCCACAGAGTGCTTAGCAATCTTTGCCGCAGCTTCATAGCCAATGAAGCGATTTAGTGGCGTAACAATTGAGGGTGAGGATTCGGCTAGTGCCTTTGCTCGCTCTTGATTGATTTCAAGGCCCTTCACAGTTTTATCGGTAAGTACGCGCATAGAGTTGGAAAGCAAGCGAATGGATTCCAATAGTGCATTTCCCATCACTGGAATTGCTACGTTTAGCTCAAAGTTTCCTGAAGCACCTGCCCATGTCACAGTCGCGTCGTTTCCGATAACTCTGGCACAGACCATCAGTACAGCCTCTGGAACAACCGGGTTCACCTTGCCGGGCATAATGGAACTTCCTGGCTGAAGATCAGGAATGTGAATTTCAGCAAGCCCTGTGTTCGGACCGGAGCCCATCCAGCGAATGTCATTGTTGATTTTGGTAAGGCTCACTGCAATTACCTTGAGTGCTCCGGAGACCTCGACCAATGCATCTCTAGCGCCCTGAGCTTCAAAGTGATCTCTTGCCTCGGTAATCGGAAGCCCGGTGTCCTTAGCTAAACGCTTGATCACTTCTTGTGGGAATCCTTTTGGTGTATTGATGCCTGTTCCCGTCGCTGTTCCACCTTGCGGTACTTCTGCTACGCGAGCAATTGTTGAGTTGACTCTTTCGATTCCATAGCGAATTTGGGCCGCATAGCCGCTGAACTCCTGTCCAAAAGTCACCGGGGTTGCGTCCATTAGGTGAGTTCGACCTGGCTTTACGTCTTCTTTCCAAGCCTTAGCCTTTTCCTCAAGTGCCTTGGCAAGGTAATCAAGTGACGGCACCAGCTCATTGACTAGGGCACTGGTGACTGCGACGTGGACGCTGGTGGGAAAGACATCGTTGGAAGACTGGCTGGCATTGACGTGATCATTGGGATGCACATCCTTACCTAGGCGTGCTGAAGCGATTGTTGCCAACACCTCGTTCATGTTCATGTTTGAGGAGGTGCCAGAACCGGTCTGGAAAACATCTACCGGAAACTCGCCAAAGTGCTTACCCGCAATTACCTCGTCTGCGGCGGCGACAATTGCGTCCGCGATTTCTGCGGAGATAATGCCAAGCTTGGCGTTCGCCTCAGCGGCAGCGCGCTTAATTCTGGCAAGTGCAACGAGATGCTCTTGCTCAAGCGGGGTTCCGCTAATTGGAAAGTTCTCGACGGCACGCTGAGTTTGGGCCCGGTAAAGCGCATCCTTGGGGACTTTTACTTCACCCATGGTGTCGCGTTCAATTCGGTATTCCATTACCCGTCCTTTCGCAAAGGTCCAATTGCGGAAATCATGGACACTTTTCCTTCGGCCAGTCGATACTCTGCACCAACCACTGCAAGTCTGCC
>JACCEA011044180.1_pt1 | contig 19313 bp, 18 predicted proteins | sample 7449851 | NCBI WGS metagenome assembly JACCEA01 (sample SAMN15323453, study PRJNA562643) | freshwater metagenome | isolation source: river surface water | place: USA:Blue River Watershed | collected 2017-08-18
AGATTTAGTGCATGATATCACAAAGTCCATCATGCGTGAAGATGATAGTTCGTAAGTAAACTATTAAGTTGAGCTTGAACAGCGGCAAGTTGTATTTCCATGTCTTTTATTTTTTCATTTTGTTGTTTGATTGCTTCTACAAACAACCCAGCCATGTTTCCATACGCAACACTATACATTCCATCATCGTGTATATGGACTGCCTCTGGCAGAACCTCAAGAACCTCTTGTGCGATAAGACCAGTATGTTTCTTTGTGCTGCTTGAGACCTCATCATTTCTGTTGAAAGTATATCCAGTCAATTTCAGCACTTTGTTCAATCCATCCGCGATGGGAGTGATGTTTGACTTCAATCTTCTATCAGAGAAGGCTGTTATATCATCGCTTGCAAGGATCTTGCCGATGACATGTAGTTTTTCCGATGGTGTTGCTGTTCCTACACCTAAATCACCAGCAACATAGGTTCTTCCATCACTTGCACGGACACCAAAAAGAGCTGTTTCTGAACTGTTTTCAAATATGAATCCATTGGTACTAGCATTAAAGACACGGAACCTAAGCGCGTATGCCGTAACAGTGCCGAACCCACACGTATTGGCATTCCCTAAGCTTTTGGAGGCGTTCGATGTTGCCACATATATGCCCCAGTTCGTGTCTGTTAAGTCCCACATGTAGATACCTCTTGCCGAAGTCCCATCTATTGAACCTTGCACAGCCAACCTACAGTTATTTGCTTGTATGCCACCAGATACGTCAAGTTTGTAACCTGGTGTCGTTGTACCTATACCTACATTCCCATTGCTTTTATCAATGGTCAAACGTGTTGATGTTGAAGTGACAAAGTCCCAAGAGCTGGTAATCTTTAGCTTTTGTGAATCTTGATTGTCTATCCCCATTGCCCAACCAGAAACACCACTCACATCAAACGACACCCATGGGTTACCACCACTGGATGTGTTTACCCTTGCGCACATGATTGAATGCCCACTAGTGGTAGTTGTGGGGTTGTAGATATACAATCCATTAGAATCTGGAGATCCGCTGTTGTACGGAGTTATCTGCAGTTTAGCATTAGGGCTCGTTGTTCCTATACCGACATTGGTATTACCTCCTAACGTCATTGTTGGTGATGTTAATCCCGAACCTAAGTGAATATTACACCCTGTAGTGTTTCTTATGATAAAATCTCCAAGAAGTGTGTTATTGAAGAAGTTGTTTGGAGTTCCTACAATACCAACATCTCCATTCAATGTGTTGTTGCTTGCTGAGATGCGCATAACGGCAGCACTACCTACGGTTGCTTGACTGATGTGAAGTTGTTGTGCAGGAGTTGATGTCCCAATACCCACATTGGAACCTCCACTGACATACACGTTGCTACTGTTGTTAGACCAATGTGTTGCTGAGCCGCCACCCGAAAATGCTATACCATTTGACCTAAGGGTTCCCGTGAAGTTAATGTCTCCACTGACGTCCAACTTGTAAGCAGGATTAGACATACCAACACCTACATTTCCTCCTCTATCTACTGCAAACCTAGTAGCAATGGTGTCCGGATTGCTTGTTGATGTTACATCACGTATCAAGAATGATGCATCAGTCCCGTCATCATGGAAGTCAAGTGTCAACTGGATAGCATTATTCCCTCCTAGCTGTCTCAACAAAGCGTAATCATTGACGGTCCCTGCTTCATTGAAAACGATGTATGTGTTAGTGCGGTTGTTGCTATCGATTAGATTGGAACTGTATGTTGTTGTTCCGCCATTCAAGATGAGTGTCCCGTTGACTCTTGATTCACCATTGACATCAAGTTTAAATGCAGGTGTTAATGTACCTATTCCAACATTTCCTCCTGACGTGACCGTAAATGCATTCGACCATGTAACCGTGGCATTAGACGCAACATTAGAACAGTGATTGATAAGCAATTGATTAGGTCCTTTGCTGATTGAAAAGTTGCCACTTGCTGTTGAACTAACATAGTTTGTGCCATTCCAATATGCATCGAAGATAACATTGACATTGTTATGTTGATAAGGTAACATTTGGAGTAATGGATGTGTGTCAGCAGTGGTTGTAAAGTTCATGTGCGGACCAGATATACTGTTGTCTGTGCCATTCACCACCAATGTCGTCGAAGGATTAGATGTTCCAATACCAACGTTCCCAGAACTATTGATGACCATCCTTGGCACACCTGTAGTAGAGAAACCGATGGTACCCGTTCCTGCGTGATAAATACCAGTATTACTGTCTTCCCTCCAGGAGAAAGAAGGCACGTTACTTTGATCATTAGAAGCACTCGATAAAATCTGATTCGACCCGTATATCTTGCCATTCACATGGAACCTTTCTACAGGAAAATCATTATTGATGCCCACCGTATTGTTTGAGTTGATGCATATTGCTGATGTTGTGTTGCCGTTTTGTAGCATCATTCTTCTTCCTGTTGTTAACGCTCTCAACACAACATCACCTACATTTGTGTTGGTTGAACCTGCGCCTACTGTGTTGGCAAGAAAAAAATCTCCATATCCACCACCGTTTGACAACGTGATCATGGGAAGACTCGCTTGGAAATTGAGTGCGCCTGTCATTGTACCACCAGCTTTATTGAGCAGGTTATTACTTGACCATGTAGCCGTGTTCGATGCTGAGAAGGCTGTATTGCTTCCAAACAAAGCCATATTTGAGATGTTCGTGATGGTCGTTCCTTGATAGGCAGTGGCATTAATTGTTCCATTGACGTCTAATTTAACTGCTGGTGATATTGTCCCTATACCAACATTTCCACCTGATGTGACCGCAACGGCATTTGACCATGCCAATGTGGCGTTAGAAGCAACATTGGAACAATGATAGATGACGAACTGATTGGCACTTTTATTAATCTGGAAGTTACCACTTGCTGTTGAACTGATCCAATTGGTGCCGTTCCAATATGCATCAAAACTGACGTTGACATTGTTATGTTGGTAAGGTAGCACTTGGAGTACTGGATGTGTGTCAGCGGTTGTGGTGAAATTCATGTGTGGTCCTGACATACTATTATCAGTTCCATTTACTGCCAATATTGTTGATGGGTTAGATGTACCAATGCCTACATTTCCAGAACTATTAATTACCATTCTCGGTGCTCCTGCCGTGGCGAAGCCGATGGTGCCCGTTCCTCCGTGATACATACCAGTGTTGCTATCTTCCCTCCACGAGAAAGAAGGCACATTACTCTGATCGTTAGAAGCACTTGACAATATCTGATTTGAACCATAAATCTTTCCATTGACATGGAATGTCTCAACGGGGGTTGTGATGTTGATACCAATGGCATTGTTTGAGTTGATACACAAAGCGGACGCGCCTGTTCCAGTTTGTACAAAAACCCTTGTGCCTGTAGTGGCTGCCCTTATAACCGTGTCCCCTGCATTTGCACTCGACGAGAATTGCCCACTTGAACTTGCTATCCCAAAATTTGCCTGACCCGAAGAATTGGATAATGTGACGTTTGGAAGAGAAGTTATGATATTGAGAGCCCCTGTCATTGTATCACCTGCTTGGTTAACCATGTTGTTGCTGGTCCAGTTAGCGGTGTTGCTACCATTGAGAGCCATGTTAGAGATGTTTGTAATAGTTGTTCCCTGGTATGTTGTTGCATTGATAGTTCCATTGACATCCAAACGCACACTTGGATTAGACGTGCCAATACCAATATTTCCCGAATTGTCGATAACAGCCCTTAAGGCACCTCCAGTGGTGAACCCTATAACATTGCTTGCATGTCTATACATACCTGTGTTACTGTTTTCTGCCCAAGAGAAACCAGGTACATTGCTGGTATCATTGATGGTATTAATGAATTGTGTATCTGAATACACCTTCCCTACAACGTGAAGGGATTGAGTTGGTGCTGTCGTTCCTATCCCTGTTCCTGAACTTGTGATAGACAAAACATGCTTGTTACCGACAATATTGGACGCTTGAGATGTTTGCCAAACATAGAAGTCAAATGAATTGTTTGTGTCATTGGCATTTGAATTGTGCCTTGTGTTGATCGCATGTGCGTAGTTGCTTGTATTACTCCACGATAACTGGAGTTGGTTGCTAGAGAACACATTCGAGTAATTCCCATTTCTCACTACTATTGCTCCATTTGCTACAAGAGACGGTGTTGATGTTGTGATTACAAGAGAACCAGTCATGGTATCTCCAGACTTTTTAGTAAGATTATTGCTTGACCATACAGCTATGTTAGAGGTATTGGATAGAGATGTGTTGGTCGTTGCTAGATGGGTGAAGATTGTGTTTGAGGTGTTGGACAAAGATGCATAGATGTTGTTAGAGAAACCTGTCACCCGTGTGTTTATTGTATTGGATGTGTTGGAAAGCGATGGGAATATGTTGTTGCTTGTGTTATATGCAACGTTGCTTGCATCCGTGGCGGTGTTAGATGCATATAAAGACACTGACAACAGACCTCCTCCTCCACCAGATGCCAAATATAATGCGTTTGATGTTGAAATTGCTATATCTGCTACTTGTTTCACAGCATTTGCAGTTGATGCATTGCTCACGCTTGTACTTGTGTAAGAATCAAGCAATAGATTGCAATATCCAGAAGCAAATAGAGAACCTGATATATGAGCAGTGAAAGTGGGGTTGCTTAAGCCTACGCCGAGGTTGCTAAGTATATAAACATTGGAACGTAACTTGACATTTCCCGCAACATCCACTGCTTCCGTTGGATTACTGAATGCAACGGACAATCCTTGAAGGGCATATAAATTGTTTGAGATTTTAGTATTTCCTGTTACATCAATGGCCTCTGTAGGATTGCTGTTGGCAACGCCAAAACGCATCATGGCGTAAACGTTACTAGAAGCCTTAATATTACCAGAAACATCGACGCGTTCTGTAGGATTACTGTGTCCAATAGAAAGATTGCTTAGGATATATACATTGGAGCGTAACTTTGAGTTTCCCACTATATCCAAGGGTTCTGTTGGGTTGCTAAGAGCAACAGACAAGCGGTTGATTGCGTATATATTGCTTGATGCTTTTATGTTTCCTGTGATGTCAAGGGCTTCCGTTGGGTTGCTATTAGCAACACTCAAACGGTTCAATGCATAAATGTTGTTTGAAGCCTTTATGTTACCATTCACATCTATACGTTCAGTTGGATTACTATGAGCAATAGATAGATTACTCAGGATATATACATTGGAGCGAAGTTTGGTGTTTCCAACCACATCTAAGGTTTCCGTTGGGTTGCTGTCTGCAACACATAAACGATTAAGAGTGTAAAGGTTGTTGGAAACTTTGACATTACCTGTGATGTCAAGGCGCTCTGTTGGATTGCTGTGAGCAATAGATAGATTGCTAAGAATATATACATTGGAGCGGAGTTTTGTATGGCCTACAACATCTAGGGGCTCCGTAGGGTTGCTATCTGCAACACCCAAGCGGTTGAGAGTATAAAGGTTGTTTGAGATTTTAGCATTTCCAGTGACATCAAGACGTTCTGTAGGGTTGCTATGAGCGACAGAAAGATTACTGAGAATATATACATTGGAACGAAGTTTTGTATTGCCTACAACATCCAAGGGCTCCGTAGGGTTGCTATCTGCAACACCTAAGCGATTTAGAGTGAAAAGGTTGTTTGAAACTTTGGCGTTTCCTGCTATATCAAGACGTTCAGTAGGATTGCTGTTAGCAATAGCCAGATTGCTTAGCACGTATAGGTTGGATCTGATTTTTGTATTGCCAACCACATCCACTGTTTCTGTCAAGTTGCTGGTGCCTACTCCAAGTGCATTCATAACGTAAGCATTGGATCCAACCTTGATGTTTGACTGTGTGTCCAATTGCTCCGTAGGCGTGACAATGGTTCCCAACGCAAGATTGTTGTTAGCATATATACTCCCAGAAACCTTGACATTACCAATTACATCAACCTTTTCACTGGGATTGCTATGTCCAACGGCTATGCTTCCACCCACTACATACAAGTCTTGTGTAATTTTTTCATTACCCACAACAAACAGTTTCTCCTCGGGATTGCTTGTTCCAACTGACAAAGAGTTGATTGCATATACATTGCTGGACACTTTCAAATTCCCTAAGGCTTCGATGCGTTCACTTGGAAAGACAGTGCCAGCACCGATGTTATTCAACGCATAGATGTTGCTACTTGACATGATATTGCCAATGACATCAACGCGTTCTGTTGGGTTAGAATGAGCTACACCAAGTCTATTCAACACATAAACATTGGAAGATACTTTAGCATTACCTGTCACGTCAAGTCTCTCCGTTGGGTTACTGCTATTTAAACCAATTACTACATTGCTATTGATGAACACACTACCTGTGCACCTTGTGTTTCCTCTCACGTCCAACTGTTGTAAGGGGTTACTTGCACCTACACATAAAGAGTTTAATGCATAGATGTTGCTTCTTACTTTGGCATTTAGAACGACATCAAAGTTTTCTGTAGGATTGCTGGTGCCAATAGAAATATTTTGTAGTGAATATATATTTCCTGATATTTTGGTGTTTCCAAAAACATCTAGATTTTCTGTTGGATTATTGGACGATGCAACACCCACACGTCCATACACATTAGCGGTTTGTCTGATGATTGCACTGCCTTGTACATCTAGTGATGCTGCTGGGTTTGAAGTACCTATAGAAACAGCATTCATTGCATAAAGGTTGTTCGTGACTTTTGTGTTGCCCACCACTTGGAGTTTTTCTGTTGGATTGGAAGAACCTATAGACACAGCATTCATTGCATATATGTTGCTCATCACTTTAAGATTTGAACCAACTTCGACTGTTTCTGTGGGATTAGAGGAAGTCATTCCAATAGAAGCTGAGCCAACAATATATAGATTGCTACTTCCTTTGATGTTTCCCGTCGTGACATCGATCATTTCTGTTGGTGTTGTCGTGCCAACTCCCAATTTATTCATGACATATACGTTACTCTCAAAGAAAGCATTTCCTCTCTTTACTTCGAATGCTGACGATGGCGGATTGGAGCCACTTCCCACACCTAGATTTCCAAACACAATGAAGTTACTAGTATCGATACTGAAAGTAGGATTCGAGTTCCCTGAGACACCAAACAACATCTGTTGATTAGACTGAGACGTGCGAAAGCATACATCGCCTTTTGTTGTTGTAGAAAATGAAGCCCCATTTCGACTTGCAACTTCTACAAATAAACATGGCAAATTACTCATTGCTTTATTGTAAGCCACAATATTTTTTGCTTAGTTTTACAATCTACACTTACTCCTAAAAAAATTGAAATCTACTTAAGAGAGTAGAACACTCAAAGAAACATAACAACAGAAAGTGTAATTATGTCTAACACCAACGAGCAACAGATTGTTGAGGAGGTTCCCAAGGCTCAGGTTGCAAAGGGTAAAGCCCCAAAGAAACAAACTGCAGGTTCATCCAACGATGAGGTCACCTCATTGAAGATTCTTGTTGAGGAAATGACTAAGCGTGTGCAAGAACTTGAGACACGTGTAAGCGAGCTTGAGAATGCAAGCAAGAGTAGCACTGAAGCACCCACAAAGCAGAAGGCTGGAAGGGCTGGGAAAGAAAACAACGAGGAAAAGAAGCCTCGTGCTCCAACAGCTTACAATCTCTTCATGAAGGAGAAGATGACTGAATTGAAGGAGTCTCATCCAACTTTGACCAACATTGAGAGAATGAAGATGGCTGCTGAGGCTTGGTCTCAAAGCAAGCAATAACTATATGTATTTTGCTTAACGCTTATTTTTTTACAATGTATACTAACATATGCCAACATATACCAATGTATACTGACAGTAAGGAAAGAATTATACAATGTTGGAAGTCGGGTGTAGAGGACACGCTCTACTATGGACAACTCGAACTCATACTTGATGGTGATTATGTTCGATTAAGCAACTGCAATGCACAATGTTTCATTGATGTTTGGAGAAACAGTATATATATGGGTAGTTATACACATATTGAATCGTTGTTGTTCGACCTTGAGTGCCTTTACTGTCCAACAGCTATTGGTGCTTGCATTGTGAAGCCATCAAAAAAACGAAAGCGTTAACATGTGATACATTTACACGTATTTTCATTCTCACCATAAGTAAAATGAGGAGGCATGCACTTTACCATGTTGATAGGGAGATTGAGACAAAGTGTTTTCAACTCAAGAACATTTATCCTGGTTCATTGATGCGTCAAAAACTTATCGATACCGTCAGAGAATACGTCTCCAAGCGACCACACATATATAATGGAGGTTGGGCGATTCACAAGTACTTAGAGAGTATTGATCCTGACCTTAAAATATATAACGAGCAAGATGTTTGCGAAATGAATGATTTTGATTTATTTGGAGTTGACGTCATTGACGATCTGATTCGTCTTGGGTACTCCCTTAAAAAAGCAGTTCCCGAACTCAGTTACACAGTCAATAATGGTGTGCATACCAACCAGTTCACAATTGGAGTGAATTTTCTTGGTCAAAAGCTAGTTGACTGGATACATATACCAAAAACAATATTTGACAAATTGCCAACAATACAATACAAAGACGGAAGCGTTTGTGTTCATCCTAGAATTGAACTTTTACGTCATTACTATGTCCTAAGTGACTTTTTCTCCGTTGCACCTGACAAAGACATCAACAAACTTTTAAAAAGAATTTACCTACTGGAAAAATATATTCTTATTCCATGGTTGCAGCAGGAAAAACTTTGGTATGTGAAGGATATTAGGGTCAAGCAAAAAACATTTGCGGAACAGCGTAGTGATTTGTCTCATCAACTTGAAAAATTCGTTCATGCCAACTGGTTTGAACTCCAGAAATATGTTGTCAAGATTGAGGCAAATGTTTTACAAAATGAAATGGAATATGTGGTTCATGATACAAGGTTCACCAATGTGTCATCTAAGTTGATTAGTTGTATCAAGCGGTTCTGTAAGGAGCAAAACATAGATGAGAACAAGGTCATAGTGTCTGCATACGAGCCCTTTATTGGCGTCATAGGACCGTCTTATAATGGATGGATAGAGGTAAGTGTTCATAACACAGTCGTTTTGCGTTTATACTCTCATGCAACTCCTGTGCATACTTATGAACCTGAAAAACGATTGTGTAGCTATTTCCACTCGATGTCTCATTGGCTTTGGAGAATGTTGTTTCTTGATACTTCCAGCGTCTCCACCGCTAATGACAATGATGCCAAACAACACCAGTTGCAGTTACTTTCATTGCAAGTTGCGATCACTTTCAAGAACATTAAGTATGACAGTAACTTCTACACTGTGTTGCTCAAACCTGAAAGCTTTATAGGTACAACCCCCATAAAGAACATCTATATGACAAATAATATTTTGCGTTATAAAAACATCAACACAGTCAAAATAATGATTGATGACAAAAAAGATATTCCAAAATTCACCTATAAATATAATGAATTTGAGGGCAAAAAAATATTCCAGAAGAAGTTGAGTAAGATGGAAAAGGGTGCTGTCATAGCGCTCCCCGCATTGCACCCATCTGTTCCAAAAACCGATAAGAATGACAAGTAATCACTTTGAAAATGCAACAGCACCCAAGCCTTTTTCAATGCGCAATAAATTATAACTGATGACGTAAAAAGTGCAGTCATAAGCGTAATCATCATCGTAGGGTTTCTTGGTTGTCATGTAAAATTGTATTTTGTTGATCATGGAACTGTTCACAGATCCTGATGGTTGCTCTACATCGTCTGCATTCACAGCAAAGCTATAAACATAGAGCCCAGGTTTGTAGTTGGATTTATGGTGTTGATATGGTTGAACATAATTAAAATATATTGCGTCTTTCTCATCAAAACGGTCCAGTCCATTGAATAACAATTTTGCAGTGTTCATAATTGGCTCAATGCCATCCGTATAATTGAACCAATCATTTTTATTCCTCTTGTCGTCGCGCGAACATACCCACATGATTTCCTTTACAGGATTTTGGAGGATCAAGTCATGAACTGTGGATTCGGTAACATTGAAACGATCTATGCGCGTTGTCTGTTCTATGAGGTATTCAAGCGGTTTATATGCAAAAAATTGTCTTTCAGCTTTATCTAAAAAAATGTAATTCACCTCCAGGTATGCTTTCAAATCCACAACAGTATTCGTTACCAAGAATCGTTTTCTATCATTGCTTATAAATTTATGCAGGCGGTGCGTTTCGAGGTCAAGGTTGGGTGCCCAAAAATCACTTACTCCATTCTTGACATAAAACAAAGTGTACAGTTGCGTCAACGGTCTTATGTCTATGGTAAGTTCAACTTCACTATACTGCAGGGCAATGAGAGGGAGTGCTTGTGTCAATGTTCTATTACACCAGAAGTTTAACGGAACATAAACTTTTCGTGATGGAATGAATGTTGCAAAATTGTTTTGAATAACCGTTCCGTAAGGAGTGTATTTGGTTTCTGTCGGTAAGACATGATACTTGTAGGCAGTCATTTCCTCCAACAGCTTAAGGCGGTTAACCCCAAATGTTAGTTGTCGGTAGAGATGTTTGAATTCGCCACTCTGTCTGTCAATCACGTTGCCATTAATGGAAAGTTGACAGTTTTCTATAATAGATTCACCAACAAAGTCTATCCATCTAAAGACCAAGTCTTCATCAAAGATGATATCTGGTAATTCAAATACAAAATACATTTGAGAAACAAGGTCTCCATGTCTATTAATGGTTGCCTTAAGAGTAGTGTTGTCATTGACGAATACATCGTTCCTATTAAAATTGATACGAATGCTTTCCATGCTGAAGTTTGTGTAGGTTTTATACACTTTTTTAAAAAATGTAATTGATGGATTGCCATTGAGGTACAAGTTCTGGTTTCCCCATGACAACAGTTGCATTAGCCCACCAGGCATTTTATAATATCAAATACTATAATGTATATAGGAAATCTTATATGATGAATTCACTCTGTTTCCTATGTGTTTGCTATGATGAATTCACTCTGTTTCCTATGTGTTTGCAAGAAAAATTGAGAACAAGCAAAACAATGTTTATATACATGTGCAAAGGATATGCATATCTAACGTTATGACATTATCCAGTTTGTAATACACAGAATGCCTCGGTGTGTCGCACTCAAGTTGAACGGCACTCAGTGCAAATGCAATGCGTTGATAGGTTCAAGTTTCTGTGGCACACATCAAGACTGGACGGCAGTGTTTGAAGTTACACATATGTCATCAACGGATGACAATGAGTACATTGATATGATAAATGACGCGACACCAGTTGAGAAACCTCGGGTCACTATAAAAAGCATTACGAGTATATTCGATATTATACGCCGTTGATGTTGAGCAGGGCACGAAGCAGATGTTTTTATTTCATTACGCAAGAAGCCACTTGTATAATAAAAATAATAGATAGAACACATTGAACAGATATGCAAGGACAACATACACTACTCTAAATATTATATTGGTATCTTTGTTCCTCGACCAAGCAATATATCCACTCAGTAATCCAAGTGGAATGAGGTAGTTTGCGATTTTATCATAAGGAATTATTTGTTCAGTCGTTGTCATTTTAACGTAATATAATTATATATGACATGGATAAATTTATAAAAATCCTACCAATAAACACTTCAATAGGTGGTGCTGGTGGCATACCAGAACTTGTCATCAATAATAATGTCAAAAATGTCATCAACGTTTTCACAGATGGGTCTTGTATCAATAACGGGAAGAACAAAAAAAACAAGTTAGCAGGATATGCCTGTGTTTTTCCTGAGTATCCACAATTCAATTATCATGCCAAACTTGAAGGTGCAGAAAAAACAAACAATCGTGCTGAGTACTCTGCATGCATTGCAGCCTACAATATTGCCGATAAGATTGACCCCAAGCGTGAGAAGATATTGGTTGTTCATACAGATAGCGAACTCATGATCAATTCTCTTACTAAGTGGCTACCAGGTTGGAAAGCCAAGAGTTGGAAGAAGGCCGATGGGAGCCCAGTAAAAAATGTGGACCTATTGTTGATATTAGACTCTTGTATGAAAAAACGAGTGGCTTTGTTCAAACACGTGAAGGCACACACTGGTAAGAAGGATTGGGCTTCTATTCATAATGATCTTGCTGATCAACTTGCAAAGAAGGGTGCATTTTCATAAAAAAACAAATCATGACAACTACAGTTTATCATCACTATTCTCTACGATCTTATTCCTAACATCTTTGAGCAAGTGCAACGCGCTATCATGATAGTCTAATCCCACTAAAACCTCGACATTGAAAAGGATATGCAATATCTCTTGTGCGAATGTTCTGGAAAAGTGAGAAACCTTCTTTAAGTCAATGTCACGATACCTTTCACTACACCGCTTGTATTGCTGAATGTTGCCATGTTCCAAGTGTTCAATCAACCTGTTAATACGGACACACCAAACAAAAGGTGTAATAACAGCCAATCTGCACATCTTGATGCTGACCGCTTAGTGTATATCTTGTAAATGACTTGCAAGAGTTTCTGGAGATAAAAAAATTTCTGATGTTTTTCAATTTTTTGAAAATACAGCAATATTATGAAGTATTTTTCATCATGATAACCGTGAGTGGGATAACAACAACTGCTGCAATAAGTAGCACCAATATAATGATGGTTAGTTTAGGACATCCACTTGGTTTTATAGGCACATCAGTTTGCGTCAAACCATCAAATCTCGTTATAGAAATTGTTGATACATCTACTATAATGTCTATTCTAGGTTCCTGTGCTCTGGCTGTTGGCTCTTTGCGACTACCTTGATGAGTTTTACAAAGCGGACATATGATATCAGATTGTTGGTAGCTTAGATAGTCCCTCCAACACCTTTCATGAAAACTATGAGCACAAGTTGTGATGAACAAATCTTCTTTTGAGCAAGACGCGAAGTCTTCTTGGCAAATTATACATGCCATGATAGCTATGTTGCTATTGCTTTGAATACACTAACAAAATGACACAACAAATCAATTTTTATCCATCAGTTTTAAAAAACATTGATAATATTATTCATTGTATTATTCAAAACATTCACGACAAAGAGGGCACCTTGGCTGTTGTCCCAAGTCGATCAAACCAGTGACACAATCGAAATGAAATAGGTGCTTGCACGGCAGTTGAAACCATGTGTCTTTTTTCTCTTTTGAGTCATCAAGACATATTGCGCAAGTGCATGGAGAACCGTCACTATCACAAACATCACCAAATATTATGTCAATGTATTTAGGTAGTTCTTCTGTATCTGTCACATATCTCAAATACCGTTCATACCTTTTTACTCTTTTTAGAGCAGTGTGTATGTTATCGATAAAAGTATGAATGATGTTGTTCATCACTTTGGATCGTCCCAACTCCTCGTACATAATAGGTAATTCTTGCTCGCACGACATGATTAGTTTTGAGACAAAATCTACATTAGTTTGATGTTTTAATGACACAGCATCATACATTCCACAGAACAGAATGTCGGAAAGTACCAGCAGTTTGATATGCTGTTGATGAAAGTCATGGGCAATTTTGAAAACACGCAATGGCAACCAACCAATTTGGTCGAAAGAGTATGAATCAAAGAAGATGTTGTTTTCAACTAACTCTGATACACTTCTCAGTATAGGCATGTTTTGCAACTCCTTTTTTAATGGCGAGAGTGCTTGAGAACCAAGGAATTGTGCAAAAACTTTCACACCATCTATGGCTTCTTGATTCAGTTTATCACCTACGCTTGTCATACTTTCCCCTTTTTCACCATGGATAGTCAGCAACCACTGCATGTTTGACAAAACATATATTGGAACCATCTGTCTATAAATCTTTACCAATGGTGCAACTATGTTGGTGACATCACTCTCAGTGAACTTCAATATTTCAGCGTGAAAAGCTTGTTTTGAATACCGTGGAAATTGTGGGAATATTGTGAAATCAGCGGGAGAGCAAACATAGTCCCCTTTGATATGTCTAACATCAATCAAATGCTGAATGTCATCAAGAACATACATAACCACTTTAGGAACTTTATTTTTATGCGTATTGAATATTTTCCTGAGTTTAGTGGTCGCTTGCTTATTCAGCGTCTCATACTCACCAGCAGTGAAAGGTGCAAAAGAAGCATTAACTACTGCATAAAATTCTGTGGCTTCAAGCTCGCAGTTTGCAAGAAACGTGGCATACTCTCCCATGAATGCACAAATATCTTGTTTGAAGTTTATTAATCCCTTGCTCAGTTTTCTATCGTCAATGCCAAAGATATGCGGTGTTGCTGTACTCGTTACCGTATAGAGAACCGACTGCTTTAGCATTGTAGATAGTTCAAACATGTTGTCCCAAATGTATGAAGCATTAATCTCATACAAGCAACGGTCATAATACAACTCGGTGTCTTCATCTCTCGACATGTTTTCGACAATGCTATAGATGCCTAAGTTGGCAAACATACATGAGACAAGAAAGTCGGCATGTTTCACATAACTTCGTTCAAACACATCGCTAACTTCGGTGACAAGTAAGTTGTTGTTACCTGCCATGTCAAAACAGAAACAGAAAATTATCGCTTGATCGCTTGATCGCTTGATGAAAGCTAAATGAATAAACGCTGTTCAGTATCTACAAATTGTGCCAGAAAAAATATACTGTGCAAATTTTCAAATTTTATTTGCGTTTGGGTTTACCTGTTGCCTTTCTCTTCGACTTTGAAGAGCCGGAAACCGTCCTTTTCACGACTTTAGTAGTGTCGGACACCACGCCACGTGCAACTTTCACGGTGCCAGATACTCCATGTGTCACGGTCCTGATGGCACCTTTGGTAAGTGTTTCGCCCTTCTTCACCAGAGCATCCGTTGTGCGAACAACTGGACGAACAAGACTCTTAGCAAAACCTGGAAAACTCAACTTATCTTTCTTATCGCTAGACATTTATATTTATTATAAAGATAAAATTTGAAAGCATTATTTAAAGATAATATAGTCATATTATTGTTGTAGTTACTCGTCAAGATGGCACAAGAACCAGAAACCTCTAAACTGACCACAAGAGTGTCAAAAATGATATCTGATGTCATCCTCACTCAAGTAAGTGAGCAATTACAACACACCCTTTCTTGTATATCCAAAGATTATAATATATCTCTTGATGAGTTGAAAGAGAGGTATGGCACGCCTTTGCCTCTGACAAACAAACCAAATGAAGTAAAGAAGGAGGCAAAGAAACGTGGTAGAAAAAAGAAGCAAAAAGAGGAAGTTATTGAGACGGAAGAGTATGAATACAATGATGTCACGTACTTGGTTGATAAAGATAACAATGTCTATACCAATGACGTCAACAGACCCGTGTTGGTTGGGACGAGATTAGTGGATGGTCGAATTAAATACCTTGAATCTTGAATAAGAAAACACATAACATCTATAAATCTATTATATTTTTATTGTTGCAAATGAATTGATGATAGAGTCCAAGTCATTTGTTATGTTCTTGCTGGCTGATATTATTTGTGCATCTTTAACTTCCTTGTAACATGAGATGGCATCTAACATGTCATCAACCACTTCATAAGATAGCTTGAAAGATGTGCATACAAACGCCATAATTTCTGCACGTCTGTCATACATGTCTTTGATACGATTTCGTATCTTGAGTTTTTTTGCGTTTCTAATGATACGTTGAAGCACTGACTTTGTCAATTCACTATCGGTGTCATTTACACTATATACTTTGGTGATTTTCACAACATCACTTATCGTGATATCTTCATAAGCTTTCAGTACATTCTTCAAGGGCTTTTTTGCACATGTCTTCTTTTGCACAGGCTTGATCACGGAAGGAACATGATGTTCTTGTTCTTGTTGTGGTGCAAGGCGTGGACTCCTACGCAATATTTGACCATCAACTTGCATAGACACGCTTCTTCGTGATGGAGCCATTGTGCTTCAATAAAGTTATACGTGTTTTGTTAGTCTCTAAAAGTAATAAAAAGAATATTTAAATTCAATTTTTTTCCATGTGTCACAAATAAATGATTGTTGGTATGCAATTGTTCTTGTTGATTTTGTTATTCTTGATACTGGATATGGTGTACGTGTCCTTTGTCTCTTCAAAGTATACATTGATGATAAACAATATACAACAAAACACATTCAAAATACGTTTTGTCCCTGCTGTTTTATCATATATTGTGTTGGTTGTGGCATTAGTGTTTGTTGTATTACCCTATGCACAACTCAGGAAGACAGTAGACAAATCCATGTTAAAGACAGCATTCTTCTCTGGTTTCTTGATTGGGTTTGCAATATATGGTGTGTTCAATACCACCAACCTCGCATTGTTCAATAACTACTCATACAGTCTTGCAGTACTTGATGTATTATGGGGTGCATCATTGTTTTTTCTGATAACATTGCTATTCTTGTTTTTATCATCTCCACGTGTTCTTTTCATCTTGAAATCTAGCAAATAATAGTTGATTTTTGTCCTTACACTTTATGTCATTGCAGACGGATGATACATTATTGCATGTCTTGACTGGCACATCCTCGCAGCTTTTCCAAGTGGATGGATTGCATGATACGACGCCTTGTGTGCTATAAAGGCATGTCTGTTTTTGCTGTTCAATATTCATTTTATTAGTAGTTCCGATAAAAATATATATTGAAAACAGACATTTTCAAATAAATTTGATGATTGCCTTACCTATCATCTCATACAAGTCCTGGATAGGCACCTGCTAAAATCTGATACGTTGGCAATATGTCTTTTGGTTTTTCAAGGAAGTCAAAAACTAACAATACTTCACAATATTCATCACCTGGATTGCAGAGTGCTGATTGCCCACAAGCAATGTATGATTTGCATGAGTATAATGGTGTTGAGTATATTGCTGAGGAGATTGGTGGAGAGCTTCAATGGGTTCCAAATGACTACAAAGACAAGGTGAAAACCAAGGTATTCAAGGGTTTCTTTGCTAAACGACGTTAAACTCTTGAATGTATGTTGGGTAAAATTTGAAACCTACAACTATTTTTTATTTGACATAGCGAGCATATCAAACTTATTGTATAAAAATGGCAAAGAAACTTGTGCTTCCAAAAATGTATTTGAGGACGAACAACATTGACATGGATATTGAAGATGACTTGACCGAGGATGCACCTGTAATTACACAAGATATTGCTGAAGTTGTGCACGAAGAAAAGACCAAGAAAAGACAACCTACACAGTACAATCTATTTGTGAAAGAAACGATGGCGCTACTAGCAACAACGCGTCCAGACTTGGTTGGAAAAGAGCGTTTCAAATATGCAGTCTTCTTGTGGAACGAAAAAAAGAAACAGACGTAGATGGCGCAAAATAGAATATATATCTTTTTTTAATATTATTGATGGCTGATGTTCTTGACTTGTCTGCCTACGGTATAAATACCCCATTTCTATCTTTGAATGGATTATTCACCAAAGCTAGAGTTGTGTCAGTATACGATGGGGACACGCTTACTTTAATAATCCCTTTCAAGAACGAATGTTTCAAGTTCAACTGTCGTATGATGGGTGTTGACACGTGTGAAATACAAAGCAAGTTGCAACTAAATAAAGAAACTGCTATTAAAGCACGAAACAGAGTATTGCAGTTACTTGGAGTGCCTATTACTGATTTGAATGCGACGCTCACCAAACATAAGATCCAATCTCTATTAGCGGATAAAGTTTACATATGTTGGGTGAAGTGCTACGAAACTGAGAAGTTTGGACGTACTCTTGTTGATGTCTGGACGAGCAGTGACATGTCACTTCCAACAATAGCGCAAACACTTATAAATGAAAAACTGGCATATGAATACAAAGGAGATACAAAATTAACGGAGGAACAACAAGTAGAGCTACAATAAAACAGTGCTCCACATGACATAAAAAATATTTAAAACTTCCTCAGGGCTTCAAAGATTTCTCTCCTTGCACTGAACAAAGCCACTCCAGATGCAATCCAAGGTGCTAACATGAACAGTGTTGCACCAACATTGTTGGCAAGGGAATGTTTCCTTGGTTTTGGTTCGTCATCGTACCCCTCTTCAGGTTCTTCAATCTCCTCACTATCACTTGTTTCATCAATTTCATGAGTTTCTTTAGTCTCCTCATCAGTGCCATCAACTTCGGTTTCCTCATTATCATCTTGTTCATCTGTGTCTGTATCGTCCATATCATCAACAATAGACTTGATATTTTCAACCAAGCAGATGAAATTGTCGCCAAAGCACCAAGCGTTTTCTTCATCCGTGTTATAATCACTCTCATTAAACACTTCAGTGTACCTGTCCTTGTCATACTTTACAATGCACTTCACACATTCATCTAGATTATCATCTAGAAAACGTTCCAACACACGCACAACCTTGCCAGAGTACCAACGAGCTTCCTTGTTGACATAATACTTGACACAAACTTCAACATTCTTTGCAATGAAATCGACGTAAGATAGAGCCATGTTGATATATTTGGTGCTTATAGTCTTTAAGTCAGTTTCAATTTTTTGTTCTTCACCAACTTAAAGGGACAAAGATATTGAGGGATTGAGAAAAGCGGAAAATGAAGTCATTCAGTGTACTCGCAATATACATGGTTTTACTCATGTGCTCAGCACTCATCCATCAGCAATTCAAAGCAATCTATTTTAGAAACTGTGCAAGCAATATTTTATACTACTATTTCTTCAAAGATTCCAACATGTGTGTTATATTGAACTCTTACATACATCTTGTTGAAAGTCTATCTTACGGTTTGTTTTCAAACTACAACGGGTTGCTATTCAAAGTTGTTTCGCTAACCTTCCAATATTTTCAAAACGCAATCTACATATAAAGATAAAAGAGTCCAAGATACCATGGATAAACCTATTTTTGTGTTCGTTAGACATTGTGGCGTTTCATCAAATAGTGTGAATAAAACACGACCTGACTGGTTTTCCAAAGAAGTTGCTTTCCAAAACCTTCTAACAACAAAGGATGACAATACATTCATTTACATCATGCTTGATAGCGCAAGCACTGAACACCCTGAAGAACACTTTGCTTATAAGTATTCTGATACACATGGTGTCAAGATAGTCCCTATGAAAGGTGGTTCCGATGCACACAGTTTTATAAACATGATTGAGTATGTGTGTGGTTTAGAAGGGCATTGCGATAACCTTGATGGAGAGAGCATCATCTACTTGCTTGAGGATGATTACGTTCATAGGTCAGGTTGGTGTCAAGCCATGCGAGAAGCGTTCCAC
>JACCEA010650581.1_pt1 | contig 19311 bp, 14 predicted proteins | sample 7449851 | NCBI WGS metagenome assembly JACCEA01 (sample SAMN15323453, study PRJNA562643) | freshwater metagenome | isolation source: river surface water | place: USA:Blue River Watershed | collected 2017-08-18
GCTACCGGGTCAAGCACGCCATCCACCACCAAGCGACCTACTTTTTGCGGGAACAAATTCGCGTAAGTAACCCCCAAATAAGAGCCGTAGGAATAGCCCACGTAATTTAGTAATTCATCGCCCACCGCTTGGCGTAATACATCCAGATCGCGCGCCACATTGGCGGTCGTCATCTGGTGCATTATCTCATTGCCATTTTTGGCGCAGAGCGCGCTAAGTGTTTTATCGCTTTCTATCTTTTGTTTTTCTTCAGTTCGCGTAACGGGAAATTCAAACGGGGGAAGAATTTGCAGCGCATTTTCTATGCTTAAACCGCAGGTAATTGGTTGACTCTGGCCCACACCGCGCGGATCAACGCCGATCAAATCGTATTGATCGCGCACCTCCTGGCTAAATAAGTACTCGCCAACGTAACGCACAAAATCCACGCCACTACCGCCAGGCCCACCGGGGTTCAGAAAGAGACTGCCAAGAGGTTTTTTGGCGGGATTTCGTGCGGGTAATTTAATCAAAGCCAGTTGAATTGTCGGCGAGTTTTTACGGTTGCTCTGGTAATTTAACGGCACCGCATAGTGCGCACATAGCAGATTGGGATTTTCATCAGTAAAGCAGGGTTGCCAATTTATTGCTGCGGGTACCTTTTCATCGAGCTGACGCTCGTTATTTACGTCAGCAGATGCCATTAGTGGCGACAGCAAAACACAGGACAAACTTAACTTGCAAAAATTTTCCAAGATTTTCATAACAGCTCCTTTGGTATTGAATAGCGAAAGTTAGGATGCTTACCCGACCATGGCGCTTTAGCAACCTTTGCCGTGGTACAAGTAGGAAAAAAATAACAGAACCCTAACGACCGAAATGTAACAGACTAATTCAAGGTTTGAATAGTTCAGGTGGCGCGTCAATCGATTAACCATTTCGCATTCACTTCATATTGTCATTTTCCCGCAACTATTCAGACATAATCGTTACCTAGAATCCGCAGCGCGAATAACACGGAGGTGTGCCGCAAATGGCGGGTGTGTGCGGGGATTGAAGCGCACCGCTACTATTGCTAATCCGTTGTGGATTCCTAAAGATGATTCTGAATAAAAAATTGAAAGCGTCTATCGCTAACGCAATTGGTTTTTGCGCGGCTATTGTTGTGAGTGTTAGTGCTTCTGCCATTACTTATAACACCTGGCCAAATTCTACGGCAGTGACAACTGCGGATGGCTCCTCGGTATTTGGCGAAAATATGAGTGGGCTGTTTTATCAACCCGCTGCAGGTTCGCAAACAGCGGTGTTGTGGGCAGTGCAAAATTCACCGTCCAAACTTTACAACCTAGTGTGGAATAGCAGCAGCAATACCTTTGTAAAAAGTACCAGCAACGGTTGGAGCAATGGTAAAACTCTGCGCTACCCCAATGGCTCAGGCGCGCCCGATGCGGAAGGTATTACCAAAGCAGAATTATCGGCGACAGATATTTATGTCGCTACCGAGCGCGATGGCAGCGGCTCGAATCGTTTCAGTGTGTTGCGCTACGACACCACCGGCACTGCAACTACCATTAATGCCACTCACGAATGGAATTTAACCTCGGACTTGCCCAGTGTAAGTTCAACCAATTTGGGGTTGGAAGCAATCGCCTGGGTGCCAGACAGCTATTTGCAAGCAAATGGTTTTATCGATGAACATTTTGCTGCAAGCTATAACCCTGCGAATTATCCCTTGCACGGCACTGGTTTGTTTTTTGTGGGCCTGGAAAATAACGGAAAAATTTACGCCTACGCGCTGAATTCCGACTCCACGTTTGTGCGTGTGGCAACTATTGATAGCGGCCATACAAAAATCATGGATTTGTCGTTCGATTGGGATAGCGGTGCACTCTGGGCCTATTGCGATAACAACTGCAGCAACCGCTCGCATTTGTTAGGTATCGACAAAACAGTCGGCTCAACAACCTTCGGTAAATTTATTGTGCGCAAAGGTTATTCACGTCCGTCGAGCATGTCGAACATCAACAACGAAGGTATTGCCATGGCCCCCGCCGCTGAATGTGTAGCCAATACTAAATCCTTTTTTTGGGTTGATGATTCGGAAACCAGCGGTCACGCCCTGCGCAAAGGCAAGATTCCCTGCGGGCCGTTATTTTAACCCCTGAAAAATTCACTCGATTATTCAAAAAACCACATCGCTCAGGGTACGACGATGTGGTTTTTTATTTCCTGTTTTGGTTTATTGCGCGGGAGACGCTATGATTCACCCCCCAGCTTTATTTAATCTGAACACAACAGGAAACCGTTCGCTATGTATGAGGACGCTATAGCACCGCATATCCACAGTGAAATATTGAAACGGATAAAAGCCGCCGAACAGGAGCACAACGTCAAGGTCTTGTTTGCAGTGGAATCCGGCAGTCGCGCCTGGGGTTTTGCGTCGCCCAATAGCGACTACGATGTGCGCTTTGTTTATGTACACCCGCGCGATTGGTATTTGGCGATTAACCTTGAAGACAAGCGCGATGTCATTGAATACCCGATCGTTGACGAGATTGATATTAATGGTTGGGATTTGCGCAAGGCATTGCAACTCTTGTGGCGATCCAACCCCGGTATCGTGGAGTGGTTGCAATCGCCGATTGTCTATGTGGACGACGGTGTATTTGCACCGGCAGCACGCGCGCTCATATCCGATATTTACTCGCCAGTGAAAGGAATTTATCACTATCTCAATATGGCGCGAAATAATTATCGTACACACATCAACAGTGACTCAGTGGTTATCAAGAAATATTTCTATATTTTGCGTGCACTTTTATCCTGCGTCTGGATTGAAAGTAACAAGCAGCCAGCACCCATAGAATTTCATCAGTTGCGCTCGTTAGTTGAAGACAACGCCATCATCGATGATGAAATTTCTGCACTGCTGGAACGCAAAAAAGTCAGTCAGGAAAAAGAAATTGCCGCACCGATTCCAGTGCTTAACCAATTTATTGAAATGACGCTTGCACATTTCGATCAACTAAAACTAACTGAATCTGAAAACCCCTACGATATTGAACAGCTCAATAAACTGTTTCGGCAGTTGATTGCTCGCTAATTGACACCGTTTAAGCCGCCGAAAATAAATTAATCACCTTTATAACGCCTTGGAGCTGTAACCCATGAGCCTTGCTAATCAGGTACACACCTTTGTCTTTGATATGGACGGAACCCTGCTCAATGATGAACATGAGCTGTCGCCGCTGACGATCCGCACGCTGCAGGAATTGAAAGCGCGCGGCGCCACGTTGATCATCGCCACCGGGCGTCACTACCAGGATATTCGTGCTTACATTGAGCAACTGGGCGGCGGCATAGCAGCCATTACGGCTAACGGTGCCATGATTCACAACAGCGCGGGCGAGCTGGTTAATCGGTCGGTATTGCCACTTAGTGTTAACGCCGCCCTGCTGCCCCTCGCTGAACAATTTGATGTGCATTTGAATATGTATACCGATTCCGAATGGCTAGTGACTTCGCCCTGTGAATCCATGCTAAGCGCTCACGATCAATCGCAATTTTTTTATCGCCAGATTGCATTGCAACAACTGCTGGAAACACCCGCGTTAAAAATTTTATTTTATGGCGAGCATGAAAAATTACAGCGCGTGAAAGCAAAAATCCTGCAACTGCCGCCGCTACCCATTCATCTGACGTTTTCCGATGATTATTATCTGGAAGCCATGCCGCAAAATATTTCCAAGGGTTATTCACTCACCCAATTGATGGGCCTGCTCAATTTACCGCTGGCTAATGCGATGGCCTTTGGCGATGGCTTTAACGATGTGGAAATGTTTCGCACCGTGGCCCACCCCGTAATCATGAGCAACGCCAACGAAAAATTAAAACAGCTATTTCCCTCCGCCCTGCGTGCACAGCCTAATCAGGAGGATGGAGTGGCGAGGTTTATTATGGATAACTTACTTTAGTGTCCGCGACCAGGAGGCGGTGGATTTTTGCTGCGTACTGAGGTACAAGGAATAGTCGGGTTCAAATAAAAGGATAACCATGAACATACTTACCAAAAATCAAGCGCAGGCCCGCGCCAACCAAGTGCGGGCCTTTCGCGCCGAGCAGGCAGACCTGGTGGAAAAAGGGTTACTACAACTGTCTGATTCTTCTGCAGCCGCAATTCGACAATATCACGATCAATTACTCAAAGAATTGCAACACACGCAGGATGTGGACCTGAGTGATGGGGCTCGCCATTTATCACTCGGCATGCAAATCGTTTCCTTCCTGGGCGCTTGCGCACTGGCGGCCAGTTTATTTTTTCTGTTTTATCAATACTGGGGGTTTTTCAATACGCTGGGTCAAGTAAGCATATTGGTTGCTGCACCAATATTGAGTTTGACACTGGCGCTTTGGATTAACCGCGTTGACAGCTCTGGCTACTACGCCAAGCTGGCGGCGCTGGTGTCATTCGTCAGTTGGGTTTTAAATATTTCTATGCTCGGCAGCATCTTCAATATTACCCCGTCGCCCAATGCATTTGCGGTGTTTGCACTCTATGGGTTTCTGCTTGCCTACTTGTTGCAAGTGCGTTTATTGATTGCCGCCGGCATCATTTGCACTGCTATTTTTGTGGGCGCGAAATTCGGCACCTGGATGGGTAGCTACTGGATTTACGTTGGTGAAAATCCGGAACACTTTTTAATTCCGGCGGTACTATTTTTTATCTTTCCACTAATTCAGGATCAAAGTCGCTTTCACGGCTTTACCAGCATTTACCAGGTATTTTCGACAATTATCTTTTTTACGTCGGTGTTGATTCTGTCTAACTGGGGTTGGCCGAGCTACCTTCCATGGCCGGTGGAAATTATTGAGGGTTGCTACCAAGTGGCCGGATTTGTCACCAGCGCGCTCTTGGTGGTGTATGGCTTGCGCCAACGCAACGCGCAGTTAATGTTGGCCGGCAATGTATTTTTCGCGCTGTTTTTGTATACCAAGTTTTTTGACTGGTGGTGGGACTGGATGCCGAAGTACCTGTTTTTCCTGGTGGTAGGTTTGACCGCAATTTTAGCGCTGGTGATTTTTAATCGCCTGCGTAAAGTACAACAAACCGGGAGCCAGCAATGAACAAGACTATGTTTACCCCGCGTAAATTACTGGTCTGCACCGCAATAGGCTGCATAGTACTGGTTAATGCATTTATCTTAATCAAGGTTTATGTTAACCGCAGCGAGGTTGTCGCAAAGGTTACCTTGAGCCAGCGCGAGCTGATGCTGCCAAACAATTATGGTTTTGCAAAAGAAGATTCCAGCCGGCGTTTGAGCATTCGTTGGGCCACACCAGAAATCGGTACGGACACACTCAACTCTGACTATTGGCGCTGGGCCAACCGCAGCCGATTGACGTTGAGCAATGAACACTTTGCGAGTTTTCGCTTTCCTGCCTGTGAAGAAAAGAATAAACGTCCAAAGGTGCCCGCCTGGGTTTTATTAGAATTCAACGGCTCAAGTTTTAGCGACTACCTGGAAAAAGTGGAGCAACACCGGCAGTTTATTTATGGGTTGCAAAGCACAGTTGACGCCGCGTATTCAGAAAAAGAACTCGCCGAAAAACGGGACGATGCCGATAAATTGCTCGCCGAAACAAAGAATGAATCCACCCGGCTTTATGTGATTGATGCCGCGAGCGACCCTCAATTATTGGAAATTGCAAAACAGAAACGCGCGGCAACATCTGCTGGCCAGTTATTGATTGTGCCTGCAGAAATTTATTTGTCTTATAACCATTGCGATAAGAGCAAGAAATTTACCAACGAAATAATCGTGAGCAAACTCGCCGTGGAATCGCTTTATGTTCCGAAAGATTTTGCACCTGCCTTGCCGATGGAAGCGGAAAGTCGGTCGACCCTGAAATTCACCGCCAACATCGCCTATGGCCGCTTTGGCGAGCCCTGGATAATCCGTTTGAATTAATGATAGTGGCCGACCAGCTGCTCCAGTAGCTGCTGGTTGCTGCCAACCAAATCCGTAAAGGTCACTGCGTAGACCTGCTCACCCTGCTCTACCGACGTACGCACCACGCGCGCGGTTAACGTCAGCGGTTGATTCATCCCCAGGGACTTGGCGGACGCCGGTGGGGCAATGCTGATTAAGAGTGTTTCACCGGACTTGATGTTGAGCGGTTGCTTGCTAAAAAACGACAGACCGCCACTGCTGAAATCCCGGGTTCGCGCCAATTGCTTACCCTCTGGCAAGAGCAGGCTCACGAACAAGGCATTTTTGTAACGCGGATGTTTGCGCTTGTCGTTGGGGTGGTCGAATAACTGCTTTTCGGGTTCAAATTTAAAAAATTCGATTTTCTCCTGCAGCGACGCCACCGTGCGACTCAGGGCATCATTAATCGAGCCAATCAAATCCAGGGTTTTGAAATTAGCTTTCATCGAACTAAACAGATCGTTTAGTTTGACATTGAGAAATTGCACCCGGCTAATTTGCTCGATGGTTACCTGCGCAATTTGCTGACTGATGTGGCTGGAGCTGCGCGCTTCATCGGCCATCTGTTGCATCACGACCACGTTTTGCTGCGCCTTGGTCTGGCTACGTTTAACTATATCCACCACGGTGACCATATCCGACAGGGTTTTCTCCACTTTGGTATTCAGGTCATCCACAATTTTTTGAATCACCTCGGTAGCCTGCCCGGTTTTAGTCGCAAGGCTGCGCACCTCATCGGCGACCACGGCAAAACCGCGCCCCTGCTCGCCCGCACGCGCCGCTTCAATCGCGGCGTTTAAGGCGAGTAAATTGGTTTGATCGGCAATGGTTTTAATACTGGACACTATGCTGTTGATCTCCATGCTGGCCGTGGCCAGTGTCCGTACCGAGGTTTCGGACACACCGACGCTCTCTACCGCGTCATCCATGGTACTGACGATATCCGCCAGGGAGTTCACCCCTTCGGTCGCCTGGCGCTCCACGGCGCGGGATTTTTCGCAGGCATTTTCGGTGGTGGTTTTCACCTCTAACAGTAGCTCGTTAAATTGGCCGATAGCAGCATTCACTGCGCTGGATTCGCTGCTCTGTAATTGGGTGGAGGTAGCAATTTCCGAGGAAGTCAGGCCAATGTGATAAATGGATTCCGATATTTCGCGGTTGATAGTATCTATGGCGCGAACTATGGCGGTGATCTGCCCCTTCATAAACAAAATACCCGCCATGAGGCTGCCATCCGCCGCCGCCGGCACGGCCAGTATTAAATTGCCCGAGGCAATTTGCTGTACCACTTGCTGAGCGGTATCTGGCTCTGCTCCCAACAACCTGAGGATGTGGCTCGAGGCCAATAGCGCAACCGCAGTAGCCACCCCCAGCGACAGGGCAAATACCCATAACAGCCAACTGAACCCCGCGGCGATTTCTGTTTTTGCCTGGGCTTCAATTTGCTCATTAACCACCAGTGTTACCTGTAGCAATTCATCCACGGCGGCGCGTTGCAGTTGGTAGGCCTTTTCGATCGCGGCAAGCGCGAGTTTGCGGGTTTGCTCATCGTCCTGCTGTTGGATTTCTGTCATCGCCTGGTGGGCAACCGTGAAAAATTGCTCGCCGCTGGGGAACAGCTTCTGCTCGATAATCCTGCGCTGCGGTTCATTCAGTACTTGATCTTGCCAATAATCGCGACGGCTTGAAAATTCCTCGTGGAGTTTTTTCATGCGAGCGCTCAAGAGCGCGCGTTCATTCGCCGTTTCACTGAGCGCAAACTGCAGTGCAACCAGGTTAGCCTCAACCACATAGGCAGGCGGGGGGAGAATATCGGCCACCAGGTCCTTACCCGTGACCAACTGTTGATAAACCGGCCCGTTAACCGAGAGCCTGGAAAGCTTTGAATAAGCGATGTAGCCGAACAATAGGAAACCAATAATCAACACACCAACAACAAGGCTGAATAGCTGCCGCAAGGATAATTTGCCCATAGATTACGCACCCGACGTTCATCGTTCATCAAGTTTATAAGCAAATATCGGGTTAGCAAATTACGCAGGCATCGCACTGTTTTTGTGTCATTTCGGCGCGTTTTTACTGCATTTATCCGCTTAACTTGTCATTTTATTACTGACGCCTGAGCTTGCGAGCGATTAATTTCTGTGCAAATCGCCATCCTTTTGACAAACGCTTTAAAAGCTCGAGGAGTTAAATGCAAAAAAATACGCCATTGATAATAATTCTCATTGGCATTAGAATTCCCGCCGCTTGTCTCTCCCGGCGCCTTTGCGCCCACGCTACAGGAATTGCCCGATGTATCGATTTGCCCGTCCTGCACCTTTGTTAGTGGCCTGCGCACTGTTACCCAACCTCGCAGTCGCCGCCGAAAATACGGTTGAAGAAGTTTTTGTCAGCGCCAGCCGCACTGAACGCCCACTCAGCACTATTCCCAATACGGTGACGGTAATTAGCCCGGCGGAGCTGGAGCAGCAGCTATCCATCCAGGATGACCTGTCCACTGTACTGGGTAATTTGATTCCCGGTTTTTCGCCCAGTCGCCAGAAGATGACCAACGCTGGTGAAACCCTGCGCGGACGCAAGCCGCTCTATATGATCGACGGCGTTCCCCAATCCAACCCGCTGCGCGACGGCGGCCGCGAGGGAAATACCATTGACCCGGTGGTGATTGAACGGGTGGAAGTTCTGCACGGCGCCAATGCGATTCACGGTTTGGGCGCCGCTGGCGGAGTGATTAACCTGATCACACGCAAACCAGCCGACAAACTGGAGCAGGGCATTCGCTTTAGCACGGGATTCCAAACTGAAGACGCGGGCGAGAGCGCCGATTACGCGATGAGCTACAGCCTCTCCAATCGCTTTGATAATGATGTGGACCTGATTGCCAGTATCAGCCTGCGCGACATGGGTGTGGCTTATGACGGCAAGGGCCAGATCATCGGCGCCGACAACACCCAGGGCGATACCATGGATTCCAAATCGGTAAACGGGTTTGTTAAAACCGGTTTTGATTGGGATGACCAGCGCATCGAATTAATGCTGAATCGCTACGACATTGAAAACAAAAACAATTGGATTTCCGTGCCGGGCAAAGTGTCCACCCAAACGCCCAGCAGTGCAGTCAAAGGTGATATTACCGGTGAAGGCGCGCGCAACGAAGTGACCGCAATTAGCGTGAATTACACTAACGATGAATTCTTCGGGCACAAATTGCGTGTACAAGGTTTCAGCCAGGATTTTGCCGCAACCTACGGTGCGGAAGCTGTGCCATTGGCCACCTTTCAAGATCCCAAATACGGCCCCAATTTAATTGACCAATCGCAAAATAATTCGGAAAAAGTCGGCGCAAAAATTACGCTAGTGAAAGATCAGCTCGCCAATTTGCCAGTGAATATTGTTTACGGTGTGGATTTAATTAAGGACAAAACCTGGCAGGAATTAATCCAAACTGGCCGCGCCTGGGTACCGCCCAGCGAATACGAAAATACCGCGCCTTATTTGCAAGCAGAATTTACCGGCATCGATAAACTTACACTCACCAGTGGTGTGCGCTACGAAAAATCCAAACTCAAGGTGGATGACTTCACCACGCTCGCATCCTATGGCAGTCGCGTTGTGGAAGGTGGTTCGCCGGAATTTTCAGAAACCCTGTACAACTACGGCGGCACCTATCAAGCCACTGAAAGCTGGCGGTTGTTCGCTAACTACGCCGAAGCCTTTTCCATGCCCGATGTGGGCCGCGTGCTGCGCGCCATTAATCGCCCCAATCAAAGCGTGGAAAGTTTTCTGGATTTAAAACCCATCCTCACCGAAAGCAGTGAGCTGGGTGTGGAATTTAAAACAGGCGATATTACCGCGCAGTTGAGTTACTACGAATCCGGCTCGGATTTTGGTGAGCGTTTGGAACGCGACGCCGATGGTATTTACACTGTGCAGCGCGAAAAAACCAACATCGATGGCATTGAATTTACCCTTTCATGGGCAGCGACAGATCTGGATTTATTTGGCCTGCGTTACGCCGAAGCAACCGGGCGTTACGATTCCAATAAAGATGGCCGCGTGGATTCTGATTTGGGTGGCACCAATATTTCACCGGATCGATTAAACCTGAGTTGGGATCGCAGCTGGAGCAACACTATAGACACTCGCCTGCAAGCAAATTATTTGTTTGATCGCGATGTAAAAAATAGCAGCGGGGTTATCACCAACAGTTTCGATGGTTACACCACGTACGATTTGAGCGCAACCATCGCGGCCTTTGATGGCACTGTATCACTGGCGATTCAAAACCTGACCGACGAATATTATTTCACCTACTACTCACAAAGTAGCCCTAACGATATTCGCAACTTTACCGGGGTAGGCCGCAGTGTTAATTTGGGCTATGCGCGTACGTTCTAGGGTTTGTTTTAAAAATTTTGCTGATTGATTGTTAATTTGTATTTCTTCGGTTAAACAATCGATTAAAGATGTTACATAATCGGTTAAAGCAACAGATAACGCATAAAAAAACCGATGGCTCGCGCCATCGGTTTTTTTATTTTTACTTCGGCAAAAAATTAATTACACACTGAACCAGTCACTACCGGTGTTTCTGCGGTGGTGTGGTTGCCCTGGAAACCGAACTCAACGGTTTGGCCAGGTTGGATAACCGCGTTCCAGCTCAGGTTGCTCGCTGAATAACTGCCAGAGAAGTTCGCGTTCCAGGTGCCGGTCAAGGTGGTGCCATTGGCGTATTTCCAGCTCACGTTCCAGCCGTTAATTGCACTGGTACCTTTGTTGGTGATACGAATCGCCCCCACAAAACCCGAGCCCCAGTTATTCACAATCACGTAGCTGCAATTACCCTGAGTGGTTGCAACACTGCTGCTGGATTTGCTGGAAGTCGTCGCTGCCGAGCTGGATGACTTGCTTGACGACGTCGCTGCAACTGAACTGGATGACTTGCTTGAAGAAGTCACTGCAACCGAACTGGATGATTTGCTGGTTGAAGTCGCTGCAATTGAGCTGGATGACTTGCTGCTGGAAGTTGCAGGTGTTGAGCTAGGAGTAGATGAACTGGTTGAGCTGCCACCACAAACCGCAGAGGTCAGGGTCGCACCGTTTTTGCCAACACCCGCCACTGTCGCCAACTTGTCTTTCACACACTGGGGTGTCATCGGCGAATAGCTGTAAGGAATTGCGATTGGGAAGGGCGCCGTCGTGGTCCAGTTGGTTGCATCGACAGTGCCGCCACTGCTCCAGGTAATGTTGTAAGTGGCAAAATCTGCTGGCGACTTCACGTTGTTGTTGCGCAGATCCCAGAAACCGCAGTTGCTGCTGTCGTAGCGGCAAGTCACCGGGTTTTTCGCATTTTGGAACCAGTTGCTTTCAATCAGCGAGTAACCCGCCTGACGCACGTTGATACCGGAATCGGTAATGCCGTCGTAGAGGTTGTTGTACATGTGGGTCCAGCCACCGCGTTGCAATGGCAAGCGCGCGTTTACATTTTTGTAAATGTTGTGGTGGAAAGTAATTTCGCGGCCGCCAGCGATATCGCTGCTGCTGGAACCATCGAGACCCACTTTTTTGCTGTCGTGGATGTAGTTGTAAGACACAGTCACATTGTGTGACTCTTTCTTGATGTCGATTGCACTTTCGAAAGTCAAATCGCCATCCGGTGAACCTTTACACTCGTTGTTCACGGCAAACAATTCGTTGTGATCTACCCAGACGTTGGAGCCGCTGTCCACGCGAATCATGTCGGCATCGTTGTTGGCACCGGCGAGCGCGCCGATTTTCATATTGCGAATAATCACGTTGCTGGATTTATTCACCACCACGCCGAAGTTGGCCGATGAGCCATTGGCACCGAGGATGGTAACGCCCTTGGTGAATTCTTTGATTTCCACATAGCGATAGGCATCGTTCCAGCGCGGATTCGGGCAGTTGCCGGAGGAATCGACCGTGTGGTCTTTGATCATCTGCGCAATCATTGAATCTTCATTACCGGTATAAGTAATGATGACCGGATAGGCACCGCCAGTTACCTTATCGCCATTCGCATCGAGCTTGGCGTTGGCAATAATGGTGTTAATTTCCTGATAAGTCGCGGCGGTGAAAGATTTTGCACCGGAAGCACTGCCGCCATCGGTGGTAGAGAAACCGCCAGTGGCCGCTGCAAATGCGGTAGAGCCAGTCGCCAGGGCAATAGCTGCCGCAGTCGCCTTGAGAGTAAAACCTGGAGCTGTAGTTTTGAATTGTGTAGACATAATGAATTCCGTCCGGAGTAATTTGTTGTTAGACGGATTGACCGAAACCAGGCTTATTTTTTTCGCGAATCAAAAAAGTTTGGTAGCGCAATCTTATTGTTATCTGCTGTTACCCGGGCACCACAATTGGAAACGGTATAGATACAGGCCACCGACTCGAAAAATCCCGAACTTCGCAGGGTTGCTGTCTCTTAAGCCTTTAAAAGGCAGCAATTTCGGCGCATTTTCACACTTATATGATAATAAATCCAGCCATAGATGTGCACCGAATCACAGGCTGATTAAAGGTTATATGGGTTGTTAACGCTAACTCAGCTGGCATTAGTGTGCCGAACTGGATAGCAGACGACTGTAGGATAGGTTTCCGCAGTGGCTTGTAATGTCACGTATTCGCAATTTTCAGCCAAACCGGCAGAATCGGTCGACGCATCAACACCCACCTTGCACTGAACAACAATAATCTGCGCTGGAGCTGGCTATGAATGGATCACCCTCAAACCGACGAATTTTGCTGATCGACCTGAACAACGAAGCCCCATACCCAACCATGGCTATCGGCGCTTTGGCCGCCCCCCTAAAACAAGGAGGATATCAGGTAGAGGTATTTTCCCCCCTCGCCCATGGCATGAAACCCCTCGCCCGCGATCAGCAGGAAACGTTTGCTGACTACGCCGTGGCACGCATTTTTTTTAGTGGTAATCGCCTGCTACACTGGGCCAATGAACTCATCTACAACACCTATCATCGCCTGCGTTTCCGCGCAACCAGTAACCTGATAGCGCAATTCAAGGAAGTATTATCCAGCAAACGCTTTGACGGCATTATGGTGTCTTGCTACTTGCAGTATTACCCGATAATGGTTGCACTAGCCGCCGAGGCAAAGCGCCACGATCTCCCCCTTCTGTTGGGAGGCCCTTACTACAACCAACCCAAAGTCGCGCAGGAGTGGCTAAAAATTGATGGAGTTACCGCCATCTTTGGTGGTGAGGCAGACTTCTCTGTATGCGATCTGGCCCAGGCGTTGATCTCAGGTAAGGGGCTCCAGAATATCCCGGGTATATTTCGTCAGGACGTGACGATGATCGGCCAACCAGCACCGCCAGTAATGCTCGGTGATCGTTTACCCATTCCGGATTTTGACCACTTTCGCTGGGAGGAATATCCGCATCGAGTTATTCCGGTGATGGCGGGTCGCGGATGCGCCTGGGGCCATTGCCTGTTTTGCAGCGACGTAACCACCGCCAGTACTCGCACCTTTCGCAGTCGCCATCTGGAATCGGTATTGACGGAGCTGCAGACGCAAGCCACCCGCTACCGAGCCAATAACTTTATTTTTTTTGACAGCAAATTAAACTCAGATTTGGAAATTTGGTACGGATTAATAGAACACTTTCAGATAGTTGTACCCGGAGCAGCCTGGGTAGCATCAGTACATGTCGATGCTAAAGGAGAAAATGGACTTGAGCTGGCAACCCTTAAACGCGCCTATTCTGCTGGCTTGAGGCGCATCAGTTTCGGCCTTGAAACGGGCAGCCAACGCTTGAACAAATTGATGCTCAAAGGCACCAGTGTTGCGCGCAACAGCCAATTTGTGAGGGATGCAGCGAGCAGCGGTATCAGCGTGCGCACTACCGTTATCCTCGGGTATCCGCAGGAAACTCCCGAAGATGTGCAGGCGACTGCTGATTTCCTCACAACGCATTTTGACGCAATCGATCGGGTTAAGCTGTCGCGGTTTAAGGCGATTCCGGGAACAGCTTTCGAAACGCGCATGGCGCGTCGACCAGAAAAATATCCAAATGTCATACAACCCGAATGGGATTATCGCTACGCACGCGCACGTTACCAATATCCCGCCGCGCGCGACTCGGCTTATCGTCGAGCAAAGGTGAACTTGTTAAAGGTAGTCCATAAAATCAATCGTAAGCCGTTGATGGACTCCGCCCAGCAGTTCAACGGATTGATGTAGCTCCCCGATACTCTTCTGCCATCAACTCGACAAACCGCTGCCCTCCCAAACCCAGGGGTCGCTCGCGCGACCAAACGAGGTCGATCCACAACTCCTCGCCGTTGGTGAAGTTGGCGATGGGTAGCTCTGCTAGCAGTTGGCCGTTGATGTAAGGCTGGACAAAAGCGCGGGGTAACCAGGCCCAGCCTAGGCCGGCTAGAACCATTTGCAACGCCGCCTCGGGGTGATCGACGCGCCAGTAGTGTTCCGAGGTAATACAAAAGGGTCCGCCGGGGGCATTGCTGTCATCCTGACTGCGGCTACCCACCATCACCTGGCGGATAGGCCGCAGTTGGTGATCGTTTATTTGGCCAGTGGGGGATAGTTCCTGCAGCACCGCATGTTTGCGCGCGATCACCGCCACCAGGGTTTCGCGGCCTACCTCCTGAAAACTCTCGCGCCCGTCTGCTGCTGGCCGCTGGAACACCAGTGCCAATTGCGCGCCGCCCTCATGGAGCAAGCGCAGCGCATCGGTCTGCGGCGCGGTGATTACCTGTACCTCGAGTGAAGGGTGTTCCCGTGCCAATACCTGTAACGGGCGAACCCAGGGAGTGGATTGCAGCTCCGGTGCGATCACCAGTGTTAGCCGGGTTTCCAGACCCTGACTCAATTCCAGTGCCTGGGTATTGAGCTGCTGCAATTGGGCGATTAGCAGGCGCGCCTGTGGTTCCAGCGCCAGGGCCTGAGCCGTTGGTTTTGGTTCGCGTCCACTCCGATCAAACAGTTCCAGATCCAACTCCGCTTCCAGGTTGGCAATTGCCATGCTGACTGCCGAAGGCACTCGCCCCAGCTGGCGCGCCGCCGCAGAAAAGGAACCGCTGTCTAACACCGCCAAGAACACGGCTACTGTCTCTGAGTTAAACACCCCACTCATCGCTCACCTCTAGCATCTTTCAGTTTTACTGATATTAGCCAACTTTTTCTATCAATCAAAACCGCTAAAAATGCCTGCCGATTATTCAAATGACCCGGCAATGAGGTAATTATGAAACCGGTAGAAATGCCCTTGGCGGGATTACACGGCACCAAACGCCGGGTGGTTTATGTCGGCCTGTACGAATTTATCGCGATACTCCTGTCCGCCATACTGCTGGAAATCATGAGCAGCGCGGGGGCCGCAGAGTCGCTCGGATTAGCCATTGCGGCCTCGGCGGTTGCCATTATCTGGAATCTGGTATTCAACGGCCTGTTCGAACGCTGGGAATCGCGCCGCCACCAATCCGGCCGCGGCCTGGGCGTACGCGTTGCTCATGCAATGGGTTTTGAAAGCGGCTTGCTGGTTCTGCTAGTACCGCTGGTGGCCTGTTGGTACAGCATCGGCCTCTGGCAAGCCCTGCTAATGGATCTGGGGCTTCTGGTGTTTTTCCTGGTTTACACCTTTGTATTTACCTGGGCCTTTGACCGGGTGTTTGGCCTGCCGGGGTCGACCGAGGCTCTGGCAAGTTAATCTGAATCGCCATCTGATCCGGTTTTTTTAGAAGAAACTGAATCTGTTTTCAGTACAGATTCACGCGCATAGTGACCCTGTCTGCAGTTAACTGCGCATGAGGCCACTATGAGCAATTCCCCCCTGCTAATTCCCACCAAAAATTTGTCCTCCGATAAAACTCCCGCCAACCTGGGCGTGCACGACGGTAAGATTTTCACGCGCCGTTTTACCGGTCGCTTTCGCAACCTGCGACTGCTCGGTGCAGGTTTTTTGGCGCTCTTGTTTTTTGGCACCTCCTGGTTGAACTGGAATGGTCACCAGGCAGTATTGTGGGATCTGGAAACCCGCCAGTTTCATGTGTTTGGCACTACCTTTTGGCCGCAGGATTTTATGTTGCTGTCCTTGGTGATGATTATCGGCGCGCTCTTGTTATTTGCCGTCACCATGGTGGCGGGGCGCGTCTGGTGCGGTTATACCTGCCCGCAAAGTGTGTGGACCTGGGCGTTTATCTGGGCTGAAAATTTAACCGAAGGCGATCGCAACCAGCGCATCAAATTACAAAATACACCTCTCTCCGGAGCCAAAATTTTTAAGCGCAGCAGCAAACATTTTTTATGGTTATTGATGAGCCTTGCCACCGGCATCGCCTTTGTTGGCTACTTTGTGCCTGTGCGCGAATTGGTGCAAAACCTCGCGCACTTCGAATGGTTGAGCAGCAGCGCCATCTGGGTGGGTATAGTTGCAGCCTTGACGTATGTAAATGCTGGTTGGGTGCGCGAAAAAGTCTGTTTGCATATGTGCCCCTACGCGCGCTTTCAAAGCGTGATGTTTGATCGCAATACCCTGGTGATTGCTTACGATAGCGCACGCGGCGATGCCCGAGGTTCGCGCAAAAAAACGGACGACCCTAAAGCGCTCGGCTTGGGCGACTGCATCGATTGCTATATGTGTGTGCAAGTCTGCCCGACGGGTATTGATATTCGCGATGGTTTGCAAATGGATTGTATTGGTTGCGCCGCCTGTATTGATGCCTGTGACGAGGTGATGGATAAAATGGGCTATGAGCGCGGTTTGGTCAGTTATACTTCGGAAGCAGCCCTTGCCGGTGAGCCGGAAAAAATCTTGCGCCCGCGTTTATGGGGTTACAGTGCGTTGATCGTAATTATGTTCGCCGCACTCGTGGTATCGCTGAATGCGCGTGAGCTGGTGGATATGAGTGTAGTGAAAGATCGCAGCGTGCTTTATCGCTACACCAGTGACGGCGATATTGTGAATGTGTATCGCATGAAAGTAACCAACAAAACCCAACAGCCTGCCGAATACACTTTGCAGCTGCAAAATGCAGACGATTTATCGCTACCGCGCACCCACCACTTTAGGCTCGCTGCCGGTGAAGTTTACGATTTTCCTGTAACAGTAAAAATGAAACCTGTGCACACCAAAGAGGCCGGCATGATTCATTTTAATTTCGAATTAATCAATCATTCAGCGCCTAACCTGGTTACGCTGGAAGCGGCTAACTTTATGTATCCGGCACAATAATTTTTATGAACTTTTTCATTGAAACTTTATAACCGCACATGAAACTCTATGAACGGCTAGCTGATGAAATCGCCGAATTAATTCGCAGCGGCGTGCTTGCACCCAATGAAAAAGTACCTTCGGTACGCACCGCAAGCAGAACCTACAATGTGAGCCCCGCAACCGTATTCGAAGCCTATTATTTGTTGGAAAGCCGCGGCCTGATTCAGGCGCGGCCGCGCTCGGGTTATTTTGTTTGCGCCCAGGCAAAAAACGCACTCGCCGAACCAGAGATGAGCCCGCGCAGCACTGAGACAACACCGGTCGATGTCAGTGAGTTAGTTTTTTCGGTGTTAGGTTCGATTAAAGATCCGGATACGATTCCGCTCGGCTCTGCCTTTCCCAGCCCGGATTTATTTCCGCTCGCACGTATAGCGCGCTCCATGAACAAGAGCCTGCAGCAAATGCCTGCCAAATCCATTCTTACTGACATCACCAGTGGCAATCCGCAATTGCGTCGCCAGATCGCATTGCGCTATCGCGTTAATGGTGTCATGCACGCGCCCGAAGAGCTGGTCATTACCAATGGCGCATTGGAAGCCTTGAATTTGTGCCTGCAAGTCGTCACCCAACCGGGCGATTTGGTGGCAATTGAAACACCCACCTTTTATGCGGCACTGCAAATCCTGGAGCGATTGCAATTAAAAGCCGTAGAAATTCCTGTGCATCCGCGCGATGGCATTCATTTGCAAACGCTGGAAGAAAGTTTGCAACGTTTGCCGATTAAAGCCTGCTGGTTAATGAGCAGCTTTCACAATCCGCTCGGTGCCTCCATGAGCGACGAAAAAAAGCAGCAGCTCTATGATTTATTACATCAGCATCAAGTGCCGTTGATTGAAGACGATGTCTACTCTGAATTGTATTTTGGAATTAATTCGCCCAAGCCCATCAAACATTTTGATCGTGCGGGCTTAGTCATGCACTGCGGTTCTTTTTCCAAAAACCTGGCACCGGGTTATCGTGTAGGCTGGGTGGCGGCCGGGCGCTACGCCGAACAGATTCACCGTTTGAAATTAATGACGACTATTTCTCCGTCTATTCCGGCACAAGCAGCGCTGGCGGATTATTTACAGCAGGGCGGTTACGATCGCCATTTACGCAAGCTGCGCGAAACATTGGAACACCAGCAACAATTAATGCTGAACGCCATCGCCAAATATTTTCCAAAAAATACCCGGGTTACTCGTCCTAATGGCGGCTATTTTTTATGGGTAGAGTTGCCCGAGCAGGTAGACAGCTTGCAATTATTTTCCATGGCACTCGCACAAGGGATCAGCATCGCCCCTGGCCCCATATTTTCTGCCACGCGCCGTTTCCGCAATTGTATTCGTTTGAATTACGGTTATGCATGGACGAAGGAAATTGATGAGGCTATGTCGGTATTGGGAAAATTGATCAACGGCTTTTAACGCGCCGGGAATTATCCAAAGATTGTGCAAGCAATCGCCTTACATCAACAGTTCTCCCGGATGAATGTCAGAATATCCATAGTCGCCACAAATAATCTATGGAGTTTGACGTGATCTACCTGCGTTTGTTCGTTCTTCCGCTGTCCCTGATGTTGTTCGCCTGCGCAAGCAACGAACCCAAACCACCGAAAACCTCGGAAATTTTTTATACCCTGACCAAGCCCGATGGTACCAAACAATTTAGCTACACGCTGACGATGGAACAGCCTGAACGAGGCAGAGGTGATAAACCCCCACGCGGAGGCAATGGAGGAATGCGCGGCGGCATGGGCGGTCACCCCGATGGCCCACCTCCCGGTGGCGGGCACGGCCGCGGCCCAAAACCGGGTGATAGTGATGACTGGATGGATGGACTAAAGCACCTCACAGAAGAGGGCTTGCTCGCCAAACTGGAAGACACCGGCTTTTGCCGCAATGGTTATCGCCAACTGGAAACACAATCACGCCGTGGCGCGATGAATATTCTCGGCGAATGTTACGACAAAGCCACCGCTGAAGATCGCACTAAATTCCCGAATCCAGCTCCGAAAAAAATTGTTGAAGAAAAGTTGGATTAACGCACTGATGCAGGTTGGGTCTCGCCACGCAGACACGAGTGCCCAAC